>Ga0206679_10002150_pt1 | contig 15849 bp, 19 predicted proteins | sample M110012015metaG_FD_155464 | JGI IMG/M metagenome (GOLD analysis project Ga0206679, IMG submission 155464) | Ammonia-oxidizing marine archaeal communities from Monterey Bay, California, United States - M1 100m 12015 | ecosystem: Environmental > Aquatic > Marine > Intertidal zone | place: USA... | reverse complement strand
CTTTTACGAAAGGTAAAGTCGTTAGCAGCGTGATCGCATGAGGTCGGGAGCGGGTGCGACGGTCGCCAAAACGGGTCGCCGAGACCTTTTGGTAGCCTGGATATCACACCATCAGCGTGTCTGCCTCTCGACGTTAGCTGAGCTGCTTGGGAATCCATTTGCCAGCTTGATGGCCTGGCTGGTTATCGGCATTGCCCTTGGCCTGCCTTTGATTCTTTATGTAATGCTGCAGAATATTTCGTCTATTAGCGGTGACTGGGGCGGTAAGCCAAGGGTTACCCTTTATCTGGCCCAGGAGGTTACTCTTGAGGCAGGACAGGCTTTTGCAAACGAAATTGAGCAACGCGCTGATATAGACGAAACCGAGTTTGTGTCATCGACAAGCGCGTTGCAGGAATTTCAGCGAAGGTCAGGGTTTGGTGATGTTTTATCCTCACTCGATCGGAATCCACTTCCTCATGTTGTCGAGGTCGTACCTGCTAACCCTGATCCCATTGAGCTGGGTAAATTGGTTAGCGCCTGGAAGGCAAACTTGCTCGTAGGGGATGTCTCGGTTGACCTCCAGTGGCTTGAACGATTGTTCGCGCTGTTGGTTTTTGCCGAAAGGCTGGTGACCGCTCTCGCAATTGTTCTTGGTCTGGGTGTCATGTTAATCATGGGCAACACGATCCGGCTAGCGATTGAGAACCGGCGTCAGGAAATTGAAGTAATCAAACTTGTCGGGGGCACAGATGCATTTGTACGACGTCCCTTTCTCTATCTGGGATTCTGGTATGGGTTGGGCGGTGCAGTCACAGCATTTTTTCTGTTGCAGACGAGTCTTTATTTTCTTTCTACCCCGGTCGAGATGCTGGCGCAGAGCTACCGGGATGACTTTGCGCTTCAGGGCCCGAGTTTTCTTGGTCACTTGCTGCTGCTGGTAGCTGGTTCGATTCTTGGCATCATTGGATCTGTGCTTGCCGTATCGAGGCATCTTGCCGATATTGAGCCAGGATAGGCAGGCGAACAGCACAATATGGGATTAGCAGTCTGGAAACCAGAGTGCTAGTATTCGCTCCCCTAAAACTCTAGTCATTGCGTCGGCAACTATTTGCCATCACTCGGAATGATGATTATTTGAAATGATGATTATTTGATATGAAGGTGTCTAACGAACTTACACCCATGCCAGTACTATCTCCGGGCGACAGCCTGGAAGCTTACGTGCAGGCTGTAAACGGCATTCCGGTACTGACTTCCGAGCGTGAACGTGAGTTGGCAGAACAGTTGTTTGGTGACGGTGATTTGGACGCTGCGAGGCAGTTAGTGATGGCTCACTTACGGTTTGTGGTATATGTGGCAAAGGGTTATTCAGGTTATGGCTTATCAGAAGCAGACCTGATTCAGGAAGGAAACGTGGGGTTGATGAAGGCAGTGCGCCGTTTTAACCCGGAATTTGGTGTTCGGCTGGTTTCCTTTGCTGTTCACTGGATCAAGGCAGAGATTCACGAGTTTATTTTGAAGAACTGGAGAATCGTCAAGATAGCGACGACAAAACCCCAGCGGAAACTATTCTTCAATCTCAGGAGTGCGAAGAAGCGTCTTGGCTGGATGAACGATACCGAGGTCCGTGACGTTGCAGAGCAGCTTGGTGTCGCGCCTGAAGATGTGCGCCAGATGGAGACAAGACTCTCAGCCCATGATGAAGCCTTCGAACTGGATTCTGACGAAGATGACGGTTTTACACCCTCTCATTACCTCACAGACGAGACACTTGATCCGGCGGTGATCGTGGAAAAAGAGAGTTTTGCAGGTGCCCAGAGTCGAAAACTGGCGAAGAGTTTTATTGAGCTCGATGAACGATCACGCGAAATCATTCAGCGTCGATGGTTAACGGATAACAAAACGACGCTCCAGGAGCTCGCTGATCAATTTGGGATCTCTGCAGAAAGAGTTCGTCAGCTCGAACAAAATGCACTCAAGAAACTGAAACTCAGTTTTAGCTAACCGGCACCAGGCCTTTTTCATCGTGACACTAAAAATTGCATTTCTATTTGCAGCCTTTGCTGGAGCGCTTGGCGTTGTACTTGGCGCATTTGGTGCGCATGCGCTTCGTGGGAGCATTGAGCCGAGGTTAATTGAAACCTTTCAAACGGCCGTTCAGTATCAATTGATTCATGCACTGGCGCTGCTGCTGGTGTCGCTCACGATGGGGTGGCTAGGCCAAAGTTTGTCATTCGAGATTAGCGCCTATGCATTCATGGCAGGGATCATACTCTTCTCCGGGAGTCTCTATGGGTTAGTGCTTACCGAAATGAGATGGCTGGGTCCTGTTACACCGCTAGGTGGTTTGTGTCTTATCGTTGGTTGGCTCGCATTGCTGGTTGGCGGATTTCGCCAGATTGCCTGATCGATTACGAGGGATTAGGTCCTTTGTGCTCCGCCAGGGCCGGCTGACTCCAGGTCAGACCCGGGCGCTGAAACTGCATTGGCCGAAGTTCGGCAGGGCAATTGATGACGGTATGCTTAACCCCCGAACCCAGTTCTCGGACGCTGGGCCACTGCACCTGGAAATCGGTTTTGGCATGGGAGACTCCCTTGCAGAGCAGGCGCGATCAAATCCCTCTGTTAATTATGTCGGCATAGAAGTTCACCGTCCTGGTGTTGGGCATATCCTGATGCTGATTGATGATTACGAACTAGACAACCTGTGCCTTTATTCTGAAGACAGCATCGATGTATTGAGGGAAGTGATTCCGGCGAAAAGTCTCGATGCTGTTCAGGTGTTTTTCCCCGACCCCTGGCCGAAGAAAAAGCACCATAAGCGGCGAATTCTCAATCGCAACTTTGTAGATCTAATAGAAACAAAACTCAACGCTAACGGGTTAGTTCATATCGCGACGGACTGGCAGCCCTACGCCGAAGAAATCGAATCCTTGTTTGGTTCGATTACGCAGTTTAATCGGGTTGCTCCGCCTTTGAGGCCTCAGACGAAGTTTGAACGAAGGGGCATGAAACTCGGACATACAATATTCGACCTTGCTTATCGGCTAGTCGATTAACATCAACAAATCATTCAGGAAAAGACGACCCTTTTCCGTCGGTATGATTTGATTGATGCTTCGAACTAGAAACCCCTTTGGTATCGCCTGCTCAAGGAAGGAGTCGAGTAAACTGTGACTCAAGCCTGTCGTTTCCTCAAACAGTGAGAGATCAAACCCATTGGTCAACCGAAGTGCATTTAGCAGAAACTCGAGTTTGAGTTCATTGGATTCCACGATTTTTGATTTACCTTCCGGGTGTTGAAGATACTCCGTCGGCATCCTGTTTTTGGTCGTACGAATTACCTGGTTAGCTCTGCTGACTTTTCCGTGGGCGCCTGCGCCGATCCCCAGGTAATCCCCAAACTGCCAATAGTTCAGGTTGTGCCGCGATTGCTCCGACGGTAAAGAATATGCAGAGACTTCGTATTGTACGTAGCCAGCAGATTTGAGCAGATCGTGACCGGCAATAAATATATCTTCCAGTACAGGGTCCTTTGGTAAAACGGGAGGGTACTTGTAGAACCGGGTGTTCGGTTCGATCGTCAGTTGATACCAGGAGATGTGTTCAGGCTCGAGTTCAATAGCCCGTTTCAGATCGTTCAGTGCATTCTCCAGAGTTTGACCTGGCAGACCGTGCATCATGTCTAGATTGATTCGGTTAAACCCAGCTTGCCTTGCACCATCGTACGCCAGTTCGATTTCACCTGGATCGTGAATCCTGCCCAACCGGGCGAGCGCGTCAGCAGAAAAGGACTGCGCTCCGATGCTCAGCCGATTAACGCCTGCTTCGTGATAGCCATCAAAGTGCTCCTGGTCAAAAGTTCCCGGATTAGCTTCCAGGGTGATCTCGGCTTTGCTGATCTCAAAACGGTCTTTAATACCGGCGAATAGATGGCTAATCGCTTCGGGTGAAAACAGACTTGGTGTTCCCCCCCCCATAAAGATTGATCGAAGGGTTGTGCGCGACTCTGACTCTACCTCTAACTCCAGATCGCGAAGTAGAGTTTCAACATACCGGGTTTCAGGAATCTCGCCTTTTAGCTCGTGTGAATTGAAATCACAGTATGGGCACTTTCGGGCGCACCATGGAAAATGGATGTACAGGCTAAGTGGCGTATCGATCACTGAGTAGCCCAGATAATGCTGCGAGCGCCTGTCCGCGATGGCTAATCGAATTCTTCTGCTCACTGCTCAGTTCAGCTGCCGTTTTACCAAGAGATGGTATTCGAAAGATTGGGTCGTAGCCGAATCCGTGGTCGCCCGAGGGTTCATGTGCGATCTCTCCTTCCCACCTGGCCTCGGTAATGATCGGGGTCGGGTCCTTGGCCGTCTCCATATGAACCAGCACGCAATAAAAAAAAGCGCGTCGATCAGATGCCCCTTCAAGCGCTGAGCGGAGCTTCATAAGGTTATCGATATCAGTTGCTTCTGGTCCTGCGTATCGAGCTGAATAAATTCCCGGGTCACCCGACAGAAATGGAACGCAAAGACCTGAGTCGTCGGCGATGGCTGGAAGACCGGTAGCAAGGCTGGCATGTTTGGCCTTGATAATCGCGTTCTCTATGAAAGTCGTACCCGTTTCAATCGGTGATTCCACGCCAAGATCCTCCTGCAGGACGAGTTCAAAGTGCGCTGGCAAAAGTACTCCGATCTCTTCAGCCTTGTGCTGGTTGCCACTCGCAAGGACGAATTTCATTAATCGTATCGCCTGACAAAGTTAATAGGTACCGACTCGATCGCATTTAATTGAACGTCAAGATTGAATCTCAGGATGTCGTGTTCAAGAGCCAGATAACTTGCCAGATAATAGATTGCGTCGGCCTCATTGACCTCCTCGAATACCAGCTCAAATCGCTGGTTCAACAAGTTGATGACATGGCCGGATATGGAGGCGGTAGCGGGTATATCTTGCTTTAACACTGACAGGTTCAGAACGATTCTTTCCGCTGAGCGGACGATGCCATGCGCACTTGCGACATCCGGCGGGATGATCAGGCTTGAGAAACTCGTAAAGTGAATTCTGTATTCACCGTGATCGAGGTATCGCGCTGCCAAGGCAGGTGTCGAGCCAAGGCAGTAGAATAATAACAGTAGAAGTTTGAGGTGCATTAAAGCCCCAGTATCAGGCCCTGGGGTATACCAAGCATAGACGCGAGGGGACGGATGACCAGATAGGAATCGATCAGGGTTATCGCGACGAATACGAGAATAATTGAGAAATCCATGCCGCCCATTGGGGGCAGTAATTTTCTTGCAGGTGCGCATACTGGCTCGGTCAGCTGGCTAACCAGAGCCATCGCCGGGTGGTTTGAGTAAGGTGCAATCCAGCTGGCGATCACCATAATGATCAGTGAGAAGTAATAAATTTTGAAAATTGTTGAAAGCAGTCCGACGAGTGACCAGGCGATATAGACCGGATGGAAGGCATATCCACCGCTGAGGAACATGACAAGTGATATCGCCAGCAGCTGCATAACCAGTGTGACAAACAATGTTGAAACGTCTGCTCCACGGATGGTTGGGAGTATTTTCTTTAAGGGCTTTACCGGGGGGTCGGTGACCTTGACGATGGCCTGGCAGATAGGATTGTAATAATCCACACGTGAAAGCTGCATAAGAAATCGTAATAGGAGCAGAATCAGATATAGCCCTGCAAAGGTCTGTATCAGAAATACTCCAGCGCCTAACAAATTCTGTGTCATTCAATTAATCCTAGATGCTGTATATAGATTATAGGCTATTTTTTCTCAGTTCTTTGATAGCTCAACGGATCGGGTTCTGGCCGCGTTCACCGCGCCTCTCACTGCCTCTTCAAACTTAACCGACTGGAAGTGCTCTATCGCCGCCTGGGTGGTCCCACCAGGCGAAGTTACCTGTTTTCTTAGGGTTCCAGCATCGGATTCACTTTGCTTTGCCATCACAGCTGCGCCAAGTGCGGTCTGGAGGACCAGTTGTGTCGAGACTTCTGTGCTTAGCCCTTCCGTGACACCAGCATTAATCATTGACTCCATCATCAGGAAGAAATAGGCGGGGCCACTGCCAGATACTGCGGTGACGATATCAAGTTCAGCCTCAGTATCCACCCAGAGTGACTCGCCCACCGATGTCAGAACTGAGGTGGCTGATGCTCTGTGCTCTGCAGTAACCGCTGGGGAGGCGAACAATGCGGTCATCCCTGTGTTGACGAGGGCGGGCGTATTGGGCATGCACCTGACCAGCGCCGTGGCCTCTGGCAATCGGCTCAGCATGTTAGCGGTGGTGATACCGGCAGCGACACTGATAAACAGTTTCCCCTGGCTTGAGGTTGAAATTTCATCGAGCAGCTCAAGAACGACATCAGGTTTAACACATAACATGACGATGTCTGCTTTGGAGATAGCGTCGGTGTTACTGGATGCGATTGCAACACCCTGGCCGCGAGCTCTCTCACGGCAGTGCTCGATGGGGTCGAAGGCGAATAGCGAGTGACCATCAGAAATCAGGCCGCCCATGATTGCGTTTGCAATGTTGCCTGCCCCCAGGAATGCAATTGTCGACATGTTGGTAATTATCCTTTTATTGTGTGAGTAGAAGGTGTTGGCAGTTTGTTTCTGGGACCAAAGATAGCAGTGCCGATTCTAATCCATGTTGCGCCTTCTTTGATGGCTTCAACAAAGTCATTGGTCATACCCATTGACAGCTGGTTGAATTCGGGTAACCCGTATCGTGATTGTATTTCATCTTTCAGCTCGCGTAGCTCACGGAACGTGGCAGCCTGCGCTGAGTGGTCGTTGGTGGGAGCGGGTATCGTCATTAGCCCCCGCACTGAAATTTGGTCAAAAGCCGCGATCTGACCAGCCAATCTTATCGCCTCATCGGGATTGACACCCAACTTCTGGTCTTCGTCGGAAAGATTAACCTGGATCAGGCAATTCAGACGGCCGAGCGTCGGCTCCCGCTGCTCGGATAGGCGCCTTGCAATCTTTTCTGTGGCAATGCCATGCACCCAGCCGAAAGTGTTAGCGATGTCGCGGGTTTTATTACTTTGGATACCGCCGACAAAATGCCAGATAGCCTCAGGAAATGCTGAAACCTTTGGTCGTGCGTCCTGCAGGTAGTTTTCGCCAAAGTGCTCTTGACCAGCATGGATGGCACTCGCGACTGCATCGACACCCATGGTTTTGCTTACGGCGAGCAGGTTCACACTAACCGGATTCCGGTTCGCGATTTGACAGGCTTCGACTATTTCTTCCCTGATGGCCGCGATTCTTGATTGGATATCTGTCATAAAAAAGGGATGTAGTGGCTGAACCGCCAGTATTGGTTACTTTGAAGGTGACATAAAGCCCTGACTTTAGTTGATTGTCATTCGGTCAGGGCTTTTATCCGCGGCTGCAGATTGTCCATTGCAGCGGTATACTGCCTTTTAATTGCTGCGCTGCGGCTTTAACGCGATAGGAAGATGCGATGGACATAACTGAGTTACTGGCATTTAGCGAGAAGCAGGGAGCATCTGATTTACACTTGTCGGCGGGATTGCCCCCCATGATTCGCGTCGATGGTGATATCCGTCGAATCAACTTGCCCGCACTGGATCATAAGGAAGTTCATGGGTTGATTTATGAAATCATGAATGACAAGCAGCGCAAGGATTATGAAGAGTTTTTTGAGTGTGACTTTTCTTTTGAGGTTCCAGGCGTCGCACGATTCAGGGTAAACGCATTCAATCAGAATCGGGGCGCTGGTGGTGTCTTTAGGACCATTCCATCGAAGGTTCTCACCATGGAAGATCTGGGTATGGGGGAAATCTTTCGTGAGATCTCCGAGACTCCGCGCGGCATGGTAACTGTTACTGGGCCAACGGGTTCCGGTAAAAGTACTTCGCTGGCGGCGATGCTGGACTATATTAACAACTCCCGCTACCAGCATATCCTTACCGTCGAAGATCCGATCGAGTTTGTACATGAAAGCAAAAAGTGCCTGATAAACCAGCGTGAGGTTCACAGGGATACCCTGGGGTTTAACGAGGCGCTTCGCAGTGCGTTGCGTGAGGATCCGGATATTATTCTGGTCGGTGAGATGAGAGATCTGGAGACAATTCGACTGGCTCTTGAAGCCGCGGAAACGGGCCACATGGTGTTCGGTACTTTGCACACATCTTCTGCTGCAAAGACCATTGATCGCGTCATTGACGTGTTTCCTGCGGCGGAAAAATCCATGGTGAGGTCGATGCTTTCAGAATCTCTTGCCGCTGTAATTTCACAGACACTTCTGAAAAGGATTGGCGGCGGTCGAGTGGCCGCGCACGAAATCATGATATGTACACCGGCGATTCGCAACCTGATTCGAGAGGACAAGGTTGCACAGATGTACTCAGCTATTCAGACAGGTGCGCAACTGGGGATGAAAACCCTGGATCAGACCTTAAAGGAGTTGCTTCAACAAAATATCATCACCCGGGAAGCGGCCCAGGAAAAAGCCAAGATGCCAGCCGACTTCCAGTAAGTGCCAACCCATCATAGCAGGTGCGTCGCTATTTCAGGTTTAAAGGTATTCTTCCTCAATTTGGAGAAGCAGCGAAGATGATGAGTTCTAAGATAGTCTTACTTGGTTCCGGGCGGGCTATGGGGCGATGGAAGGTGCAGGAACATGATTGATTTTGATAAGTTGTTAAAAGTCGTAGTAGAGCAAGGTGCTTCTGACCTGTTTATTACAGCGGGATTACCGCCGTCAATAAAAGTTAGTGGCAAAATGATGCCGATGTCCAAGACGGCACTGACACCTGAGCAGGCTAAGGAAATGGTTCACACGACCATGACTGAGGCTCAGATTCAGGAGTTTGAAGCAGAGCGCGAATGCAACTTCGCCATACATTCACCGATAGCTGGCCGATTCAGGATAAGTGCTTTTTACCAGAGAAACTTTGCCGGTATGGTGTTGCGCCGAATCGAGACCGAGATTCCGTCGGTAGACGACCTGATGCTCCCCGACGCGATTAAAAAGCTCGCCATGGCTAAGCGTGGACTGATTATTTTCGTTGGCGCAACAGGTACGGGTAAATCCACGTCGCTTGCTTCGATGATTGGATATCGAAACCAGAATTCGAAAGGCCACATCATCACGATTGAGGACCCCATCGAATTTGTACACGAACACAGAGGCTGCATGGTGACGCAGCGTGAAGTCGGGGTGGATACGCCCAGCTTCGAAATAGCACTCAAAAATACGCTTAGACAAGCACCTGATGTCATCATGATCGGAGAAATAAGAACCTTGCAAACCATGGACTACGCGGTGGCCTTTGCAGAGACCGGCCACCTGTGTCTTGCGACGCTTCACGCAAATAATGCGAACCAGGCGCTGGATCGCATTATTAACTTCTTCCCGGTGGACAGGCATAAACAGGTGTGGATGGATTTGTCACTGAACCTGCGTGGCATGGTTGCTCAGCAGCTTGTACCGACAATTGATGGCAAGGGTAGACGTGCGGCTATTGAGATCATGATCAATTCACCTCTCGTGTCGGACATTATCCGCAAGGGTGACGTACCTGCACTTAAAGAGGTCATGGCGAAGTCGACAGAGCAAGGCATGCAGACTTTCGACCAGGCATTGTTCAATCTGTACCAGGAAGGTCAGATAACACACGAGGCTGCGCTTGCATCGGCAGATTCTGCCAACGATCTCCGGTTGCTTATCAAGCTTTCGGGTAGTGCTGAAACAGAGAGCTCCAATCCTGGTCAGGGACTTTCGCTGGAGAGCTCAGAGACAGACTAGGGTTTGTCTGGGCCGCCTAGTTGGAATCTGCGAGCCAGGTTTCAAGAATCAATTTGGCCGCTATTGCATCAAGCTGGTCGGGGGTCTCGAACTCTCTTGCTTCGAAGGTTGAAAGTCTTTCATCCATCAATTCGATGCTGATGCCATATCGCCCATGTAAGCGCCTTGAGAACCGAGTAGCGGCTTTTGACATGTCGCCCTCGGTACCATCCATGTTGATGGGTAAGCCGACAACCAAGACGGTTGGCCGCCACTCTTCCACGAGCCGGTCTATCACCCGCCACTGTGGAATGCCGTCCCTTGCCTTCACTACGGCCACGGGCGTTGCGGTACCCGTAATTTTCTGTCCAACGGCAACCCCGATTTTTGTGGTGCCAAAGTCGAAAGCCATCGCCAGCCCAGTCATCCAGACACCTCCTTAATCATCTTGTTACCCGTGTCCCGGGGTGGGAGATATCAGATTCAGGTCGACACCGATTGACTTAGCTGCAGCCTCAGGTCGTTCGTCAAAGGGTACATTGAAGACGATGTCCCGCATGTAAGGTATCACCAGCCATACGTCGGTTTGAATTTCGTTCTCAAGTTGGCCTCCGGACCAGCCAGCGTAACCGAGCCCTGCGAGGATGTTGTCTGGCCCTCTTTGTTCGGAGATAGCGTCCAGAATATCTAACGATGTCGTCAGGGCAAGGTTGTCAGCAATGTCGATAGAGCCCTCGAACATGGCTTCTTTTGTATGCAGGAAGAATAATCTGTTCTGTTCAACAGGGCCACTTTCAAGCACTGTGATGTTTGGTGGGCACTGTGCTATTTGATTGCCTAGCAGCGTTGCCAGGTCTGCATTCAGGGTTTTGTTTATCACGAGTCCAAAGGCGCCGTTCCTGTTGTGCTCGATCAACAGGGTAACGGTGTGAGAAAAATAGTCACCCTGCATTGTCGGCAGGGAAACCAGTAACTGTCCTGACAATGAAGTGAATTCTGACAATCTAGTAGCTCCCCAAGGAAGAGTTCTTCCTAAACTGCCAGGTTCGAATGATTTCAAGCACATCGGTTGACTGTCGTAGTCCATCTGGGAATGGGGCGTAAGGTGCTGATAACCGAACTATCCTGACCGCTGCGTTATCCAGAACCTGATGCCCGGATGACTCAAGGAGCTCTACCTCTTTCAAAGAACCGTCCGGCAGGATAGCTACCATTAGGCGCAGTGACCCATAGAGTTTGTTCTTTCTCGCTTTCTGCGGGTAGTTAAGGTTACCGACATTTTCGATCTTGCGGCGCCAGGAGTTCAGGTAGAACGCATCTGCACTGGATGCAGTCGATAGGCTGGTTAGCCTTTTTATTCTGGGTCTTTTTGCGTAAATCTGGCGCTGACGGTCGATGCGGGCTTCGAGACTCGCAATTTCAAGCGCTCGTGCCTGGAGCGACTTCTTGTTTTTGACTTCGGATTTTTGCGGAGCCGTTTCGGTCGCCTCACTATCCACAGTGACCTTGTGATCGGTCATGGCTGTGGTCGTGATAGCTGTTTGCTTTTGCTCAACCGCCTTGTAGGAGGCTCTTTGCGGGACGTCCTGACTGGTTTCGCGGATTTCAGTATCCTGAAACTGAGCCTCTGTTGGCGCGGTCATGAGCGCCTTCTCCTCCAGCGCACCGCTGCCAATCTGATTAAACTGGGCCAGGAAGTCGGCCTTTTCGGGGCTGCGCTTGGCGCGTTGCTGGGCAAGGGTGACTTCCATCGTGTGAGTTGATGGCTTGCTGGTGACGTAGGTGAAAGTGACGCCGAATATCAGGGCGGCATGCAGGGCGACCGCCAGAAAGACTGTAAAACTGAGTCGATCACCCGGGCGGACGGTAGCTTCGAGCCGGCTTGGAATGACTGCAGCCATTATCTGGGAAATATCGTGTTAATCAGATTTTCCAAATATCTCAGTTTCGATGAACCGCATGTAGTCGCCTGCAATGTCCAGGTCGAAGGCAGCGTCTAGTTCCCTGATACAGGTTGGGCAGGTGACGTTGATCTCGGTGAGATAGTCCCCGATGACGTCGATGCCCACAAAGTATAGCCCTTTTTCCTTCAGGACCGGTCCAACCTGCTCGCAGATATAGCGGTCTCGGTCGGTCAGTTCTCGCCCTACTGCTTTGCCGCCAGCGGCGAGATTGCCTCTAGTTTCTCCCTTGGCGGGTACCCGCGCTAATCCAAAGGGTACCGGCTCGCCATTTATCAGCAGAATTCTCGTATCCCCTGCTTTGATCTCTGGAATATAGCGCTGAACCATGGTTTGTACCTCGCCATGCCGGGTCAGCGTTTCGATGATGACAGACAGGTTATGTTCATCTGCTACCGCCCGGAAAATAGATGCGCCTCCCATCCCGTCCAGAGGCTTGTAGATAACATCTCCGTGCTTCTGGTGGAATGACTTAAGCTTTTCCTGATTCCGACTGACCAGGTGAGAAGGGGTGCATTGCGGGAACTGCAATGCAAACAGTTTTTCGTTACAGTCTCTGATACTAGCGGGCCGATTGAGTACCGGAACCCCAGTATTCTCAATTAACTCAAGAAGGTAGGTTGCGTAGATGTACTCCATGTCGAATGGAGGGTCCTTTCGCATTAGAAAGCCATCAAATTCGGCTGCCTTTGCCGTCCTGCGATCTAGCAGATCGAACCATTTGTCCGAATCGTCAAACAGGGTCACGTCGGACACGAAAACAGAGACCTCCCCGTCTTCGATATAGAGGTCAGCCTGGGTAAAGACGCTGACATGCCAGCCGCGAGCTTGTGCAGCGAGCATCATGGCCAGGGTACTGTCCTTTTTGGGTTTTATAGAGTCGATGGGGTCCATTAGGACGCCGATACGATAGGTCAAGTTGTCTCCCCTATTGGCTCAGCTCGACATTTTTGTGAGTATCAGGACCCACTGTCAAGGCTCGGTGTTATTGCGTTTGGTACCGTCTCCTGAAACGGCCAACATTGTAAACTAACTAACTTCGATTTGTGAGAGAATTCCCTTATGTCTCGGGCACTTATGGTTTGAGTTTAACGACTGTGTTACAAAATGTGATGTATCTTACGGGAAGCAATGCACTTTTCGCATGTTCAGCGATTGACGGATTCCACGAAGAGGCTTGTGACACAGTACCAAGGTAGGAGCTATGGACGACAACTTTGAAGGCGTGAAAGTGATGGTCATTGACGATTCAAAGACCATCCGCAGAACCGCCGAGACCTTACTGTCAAAAGAAGGATGTGAAGTCATTACAGCGACGGATGGTTTTGATGCGTTAGCCAAGATCGCAGACTCTCAACCCGCCATCATTTTTGTCGACATAATGATGCCTCGCCTTGATGGTTATCAAACCTGCGCGCTGATTAAAAACAATGTTGATTTCCAAAGTACGCCGGTCATCATGTTGTCGAGTAAGGATGGTTTATTCGATCGCGCCAAAGGACGGATTGTGGGATCCGACCAATATCTCACAAAACCGTTTAGCAAGGATGAGTTACTAAGCGCAATTCGTGATCACGTTAAAACGGATTGACGATCTGGGGCAGGGAGCTTGATAGAGATGTCGAAGATATTGTTAGTTGATGATTCTCCAACCGAAATCCATCAGTTCAAAGCGATGCTTGAATTGATGGGTCATGAGGTCATTACTGCAGAAAACGGACGAGACGGCGTGAATATGGCCATTGCAGAGCAACCGAATGTTATTCTGATGGATATAGTCATGCCTGACATGAACGGGTTCCAGGCAACAAGGCAGATCGCCGTCGGCCGGGAAAATATCGAACACCATGAACAGTATTCAGGAAACTACCACTGCAACGACGGATGATACAAAGGAAACAGCCACAGCAGTAGGTAATCTTGCTGAAATGGCGAACGAGTTAAGGTCTTCGGTAACTTTCAAGTTACCTGAATAGATAGGTTGTTGGGATGAGCGGAACACAGGGTTATGTAGCGCTGGAGTGGATTCGGGGTGAGCTGGGGAATACGCTTCACAATGCACAAGTAGGTTTGGAGGCCGTGTCTGAGTCGGCCGATGCCGCGACCAGCATGCGCACCTGCCTGACTGCTATCCACCAGGTTCATGGGATCCTAAAGATGGTCCAGTTAGAAGGACCGACGCAGATGACGGCAGAGATGGAACAGGTCGCCCAGTCGCTTATGAACAACAGTATTACCGAGGTTCGGTTGGCTCAGGAAACCCTGATGCAGGCAATTATACAGTTACCCGCCTATCTGGACCGGTTACATAGAGAGCAAGAAGATTCCGAGAAAAACTATTTGCCAATGGTGAATAACCTTCGGGCTGTGCGTGGCGAAGAAAGAATCCAGAGTTCAGGTGCAGAACTGGAAGAAAGCGATGGTCCTGATCTTGGTCCCCTAACACACGCGGCTTCGGGCGAAGTAGTTAACGCGTACTTCCAGGGAGGCGGCGAAGGTAACCTGCCCAAAATCAGGACGCGTTACCAGCAGAGTCTGGGGGAAATTTTCAGGAAAACCCAAGCTCGTAAAAACCTGACGATGATTGGCAAGCTCTTTACGATGCTGGTCCGGTTGTGTGGTGATTCCCCGACCGGGAATCTGGCTGAACTTGGATTGGGGGTAGTGGAGGGTGTACTGAAGGGCGGGATCAAACTCGATAACCAGACAGCGACCCGACTGAAACAAATTGATGATCACCTGAAGCTTCTCGCGCAGGCAGGAGAGCATGGTTTGTCGATGCCGGTAGACGAAGATCTGGCTATCGGTTTGATTAAGCTAATTAATGGAAGTAAGAAAGAAACAAAAAGAATATCAGCGTTACGGCAGCGATATGCGAGTCAGGCACCGGAATCGGAAGAATTCGCCATTGGTCCGGACGATGAAACCATGTCCGCCGTTGCTTCAATTCTGATTGAAGAGCTTAACTCGGTCACGGACAAACTTGATCTTTTTGTTCGCGCGAAGAATCGAAATACAGATGATCTGGCTGCCCTGCTGCCAACCCTTGGGCAGATTTCCAGCACAATGATCATATTGGACAATGCGGAACAACAGGCCGCTGTTGCGAGCCAGATCTCTATCATTAAGGAACTGGAGACAAGCGGTGAGCCGTCCGAAGATGTCTTGCTCAACATGGCGCAAGCTCTAATCGAAATAGGTGTGGAGCTGGGTCAGCGGGTCGTGGGCTCAGAAAAAGGACGCGAAGGAGATTCCTTTGCTAATCTGGATGAAGCTCAGGCGGCCGTGATCAGGGAAACTAGAACTGGCCTCGCGGCTGGAAAAGACAGCGTTATAGATTTCATCGCATCAGAGTTTGATCTCGCCAAAATCGAAGCGCTCCCGCAATCTTTGAATGCGCTTCGCGGTGGCTTGATGACGGTGAATCAGCTTCAAGCGGGCGATGTTCTTAAAGCGGCGGCTAACTATGTTGCTAACGATCTGCTAAGTGGCAGCCAGACGCCCGAACTAGGACAGATGGACGATCTGGCGGATGCGATTACGTCGGTTGATTACTATCTTGAAAGGCTCTTGGATAACCCGAATGATCCTTATTTGCAGATGCTTGAGGTCGCAGAAACAGCGGTCAAAAAGCTCGGCTACGCGGTTGGGACGGAAGCGCCTGCGGCAGAGGTTGTAGAAGGCGCGGCAGAGGTTGCTCATCCAGTGATGCCGAAACTGCCCCAGACCTGATGAGAAACCGATAGTGCAACTATCGGGGCGGTCTCGGCCCGAAGAACACGTTCGCCAAATGTCACAGTATTGAATCCCACATTGATAGCCTCTTTTTCTTCAGCTTCACTAAATCCACCTTCCGGGCCGGTTAACAGGCTTACTGAATTGACGACAGATTTCGTGCGCGGGATTGGGGAACTCCCAGGAACTGCGAGTAGCCTAATGTCTGCGCTGCTGGTAGCAAGCCAGTCTGATAGGTTTGTGGCAGGATCCAGCGCGGGTAAAAGATTAAGGCCGCATTGCTCGCAGGCTGCGATCATCACCTGCCGCCAGTGGTTTTCTCGATGATGAATCACCTTGTGCGCTACAGCGCAGTGATCGCTGATAATTGGGGTAATCCGCGTTATGCCAAGTTC
>Ga0206679_10002148_pt1 | contig 15872 bp, 13 predicted proteins | sample M110012015metaG_FD_155464 | JGI IMG/M metagenome (GOLD analysis project Ga0206679, IMG submission 155464) | Ammonia-oxidizing marine archaeal communities from Monterey Bay, California, United States - M1 100m 12015 | ecosystem: Environmental > Aquatic > Marine > Intertidal zone | place: USA... | reverse complement strand
TTTATTCGATAGTTCACAGCTGTTTGTTCATCTATAACAAAGTGGAAAGCGTTTTACCAACCTGAGAGCCCATAGCTACTCCCATGCCTCCAAGTCGGACACCTATAGCCGTATTGCTGTCTATTTTTTTAATAATTGGACTTTTACTCTTTCCTATACCCATAATTCCCGACCATGAATCGGTAATTTCAAATTTTTGCTCGGGTAAAATGACGTTTTTTAATAATTCATCCAATTTGTCTTGAATTTGTGGAGTTAATCCAAATTCTTCAGTTGTTTCTTCTGCAATATTCAGGTTTCTCCCTCCTCCCAATAATATTCGATTATTTACATTTCTAAAATAATAATATCCTTTATCAATGTGAAAGGTTCCATTAATCCTTAAATCAGGTATTTCATTAGTAATAACAACCTGTGCCCGTGCTGGCAGTATATCCTCAGTGGTCCATTTTTTGGCAAATCCATTTGTAGCAATAATACACTTACTGGCGTGAATTTCACCAAAGGGAGTGTTAATGATGTGTCCTTGTTCGGATGATTGTAGATTTTGTGCCTCAATTCCAAATAAGACCATTACATCGTGTAGTATAGCCTGTTTATGTAATTCCCTGATGAGTTTACCAGTGTCAATAGAACCTTCTATGCTATTACAATAAGAGGTATTAAGCTGCTGAAATCCGAATCTGGATGCAATGGAAGGGTCTTCATAGTACATATTTTTTATTCCGGTGATTTTATGTGCTTTTTCGTTGATATATTTAATAAAATCAGGAGTAATTTCGTTAACGACATGTGATGAAATGAGGTCCCATGACTTACATTGGTCATAATTTATTTGATCTCTTGATATCAAATTGAAAAGGGTTTGAAGGCCAAAATATCTATTGGAGAATGTTTCCCACACAAGGGATTCATCGCTGGATTTAAGGTCATCGAAGAGCTCGGTCGGACTACCAAAGCAGGCAAATCCAGCATTTTTGGTACTTGCACCTGTAGGTAGATAACCTCTTTCGAGAACTAATACTCGACAATCCTTATGTCTTTTCTTAAGAAAAATGGCTGTACTTAAACCAACAATACCAGAGCCAATTACTACAAAATCAAGGTTTCGAAAGTAGGAGTTCTTCTCCCAATAACTTAAATTATCTATCCTAAGCATTTTTTTTTATTCGTCTTTTTTCCTCTATTTTTGTATATATGAGACAAAATTAGTTTTTTACGTTTCATAATGTACAAAACAAAGATAGCTTTATATGATTCGTATATTATTTGTCATTTTCTTTTTGTTTTCATTCCATGCAAATACTCAATTAAATATTTCTATAGAGGGGTATGTGAATAATTTTTCCAGTAAGAAAGTTTTGTATGGTGCTTCACTGTATTTATTTCAAAATGGAACAATGATTTCAAAATCATTGACTGACGTGAAGGGAGATTACTACATCAGTGGGAAAATAGACACAAAAGTTACATTTGATTTATTAATATCTAAACCCGGATATGTCACGAAAAAGGTACTGCTGGATTTTGAGGATTTAAAGGTTCAAAATCCAAATGGTATTATGCAGGCTATGGAAGAGCTGGTTATTGAACTATTTGAAAATAGGAATGGGGTCGATTTGAGTTTTGTAAAAAACAAGTATGCAGAAAAATTTAATTGGGATGCCTCTAGAAATATTGCCGTACCTGAAGATAAATATAAGAAAGACATTGAGGAAGAGGTTCTTAAAGCATATGAAAAGGCAGCAGAAGTAAGCAAATCAGAATTATTTATTGATAAAATGAATGCTTCTCTAATGAAAAACAAGTACGAAGAAGCCTTGATTTCTGTGGATTCAGCACTTCATTATAATAGTACAGATAAGTTCTTAAACGATAAAAAGAAAGAAATTGAGGCACTAATTGATCAGCGAAATAAAGGCCTTGAAAAAAGGAAAGAATTTGACGAATTGAAAATACAGGGTGATCTGGCTTATTCTTCAGGAGATTTATTTGGGGCAGAGGGATTTTATAATGATGCTTTGGCAATTTATAGTGACAATCAAATAAAATATAAATTAACAAAGATTGCAGAGTATAAAACTAAAATCTCCAAATTAGATGCAAATGAAGAGAAGCTAAATACGCTGCGAAAACAGTCAGATTCATTGATTTCTATAGGAAAATTTCGAGATGGGATTATTAAATTAAGAGAGATTCAGTATATGGACCCCAATCAAAGATTAGCTATTCAATCCGAAATCAAAGCAATTGAGAAGGAAGCCAATAATGTACTATACGAAGCAAAGATTAATGAATATTTAAAAATTGCAATTCGTTTAGAAAAATCTAAAGACTCCCTCGATGCCAGTTTGTTTTTTTATCAAAAGGCAGAAAAAGGCATAACTAATCTTACTGACCAGAATTTAATCCGTTCATTGTCAGACCAGGTCAAAAATGGAATAGAGAGTATTACAAAGAAAAAGTATCAGGAAAAAGAGGCGTTCTATCAACAATTGGAGAAAGCGAATGAAAATTTCATGAAGGGACCTGATTTTTACGAAAAAGCGATAAAAGTACTGGACTCTCCTTTGATGAAAGAATATGCGAATGCACCTGAAATAAAAAAATTAAAAAAGAAAATTGGTGGCATGACGAAGTTTTATGAGCTTAAGAAAAATGCTTTTCTAAAATTCAATACCAATAGAGGGGAAGCTGTTTCAGGTTTGAAAAAGGCGCTGACAATTGGAAATGAATATTATGCAGTTACCCCCAAAAAAGATATTAATGAGATTAGAGATTCTTTAAGAAGCTGGACTGGAGGGACGAATTTTGTTGTAAAAACGAATAATACTGTGATTACGGCATCCAATTCACCCGGTTCTGTCGTTCGTTCACCAGGAGAACGCCATAACGGCTCTGACATTGATGCTTTTAATGATTTGAATTATACCATTGCACAACGGAAGAGTCAGCCATTAGGGGATTTACAGAAAGTAAAGAATGAGATTGATTATGAATTGTTTTTTGATCAAACGGTAGAGTCTGTACGAAGTGAAAAATCTTCTGATGATATGAAAGTCTATATGGATCAATTAGAGATGAATTCCCAATTCGATGCAAATCACAAAATTGAATTACAAAATAAGCAGGCTGAATCGAGACAGAAATTAGAGTTTGAAGTAAAGGATAGAAATGATTATGCTTTGAAACAACAAGAAGAATCTGCAATGCAGGTACAGGATTGGGTTGATAATCGTGATTATTTAGCTGAATTGGAATTGTTAACTCAATACAGAAGGAACCAGGCGTTTGATGAAATGAGTAAGAAACAGGAGAACGAACGCATTTTAATTGCTTCATTAAATGATGAGGATAATGAGCAAAGACAGTATAATAGCCAGAAAACAGTGATGCAAGTGAATTATGAGCAATTCCTAAGAGATTCAATTGCAAAACAGGGGGGAGAAGATAGATCAATTCAAATCGAATCGCTTAAATCGAATAAACCATTTTATCCCACACAACCCAACTTTTTAAAAGATGAAGACGGGAATTTATTCCCATCAAATGCGTTAACTGAACGAATTTTCAAAAACAAGAATTCCAATGGATTGGTGACTTCAGTAGTCGTTCAACGGGTTGTGGTTGATATGAATGGTTATGGAGTGGTTTATGAAAAAACAACAAATGAGGGTGGTGATTCATACTATACACGTAATAGTGCAGCTATTACCGAATTTAATTGGTTTCATGAATCAAGCGGTAAAGATGTCATTCAGAAATAGGGTACATTTTCTATATATCTTCATTTTTATTTTCTTTGCTTTCTCAAGCTGTAATCATCAGCCTTCAAATCCCGAACCTAAGTTAATAAAGGTCTATGGAGAGGCTCAGGGAACAACTTATACCATTCAGGTTTTTGATTCCGAGCTGAAATTCACAAAGCAAGAGCTAGATTCCTTATTGATTCAATTTGATTCTGAATTATCCACTTACCAAAACTCTTCAGTAGTGTCATACTTTAATTCTATAGAATTCAGTGATACGTTGCTTAGTAGTAATTCCAAGTTTAAAGCGATGCTTGAATTAAGCGATTCTGTGTATCGATTAAGCCATGGCCTTTTTGACCCTTCAATAAAACCTTTGATCGATTTATGGGGTTTTGACTCTGGTTTAAACCATGTCCCGAATCAAACGCAGATTGATTCCGTTTTGAAATTTGTTGATTATTCGAGAGGCACGCACTATAATCTCATACAAACTTTGGATTCCAAGTCTATGGTAGTGAAGTACAACCCTAATTTCCAGCTTGATTTTAATGCTATTGCTCAGGGATTTGCTGTTGATGTGTTAATGAAATTTATCAAATCCAGAGGGCATAAAAATGTATATGTTGAATTAGGTGGAGAAATTGCATTATCAGGAATAAAATTTAATTCTGAAAAATGGAATATAGGAGTGGAGACGCCAATTGAAAACAACAGTACGTCGGAAAAGGTAGTCCATAAAGTATTTTCTATTTCTGACAGGTGCATTGCCACAAGTGGCAATTACCGGAAGTATTTTGAAGTGAATGGCAAAAAATATGCACATACCATTAATCCCAAAACAGGAGTTCAGAATAAGAACAGTCTTTTATCAGCCACAGTTTTTTCTGAAACTTGTGCCTTATCCGATGCTTTTGCCACGGTATTTATGCTGCTTGGACTGGAAGGAACTAAAGATTTTCTTATGAATCATCCCGAGTTGGGCCTTGATGTATTTTTAATCTATGATTTCGAAAATACCTATCAGACCTATTTTACTGAGGGATTAAAAGCTGCAATGAAGTAAACAATTCAAAATCAGTTGTCAGTAACTCCTTTTTATCAGTGTATTCTTAGTTGAATTGCTTTATATATTTAGAGTAAAATTAGTTGTATTGAGGGTACATTTTATCGCAATTGGAGGAAGTGCAATGCATAATTTAGCCATTGCCCTTAGCAGAAAAGGTTTTCATGTGACTGGTTCGGATGATGAGATTTTTGAGCCTTCCAGAACACGCTTGTTAAATCAAGGCATCTTGCCAGATCATATTGGATGGAATGAAGACATGATTACTGATGGTGTTGATTCGGTTATTCTTGGAATGCATGCACGAGAAGATAATCCAGAATTGGCAAAAGCAAAATCATTGGATCTTCCCATTTTTTCTTACCCTGAATACTTGTATGAACAAAGCAAGAATAAAAAGAGAATTGTGATTGGAGGCAGTCATGGTAAAACAACGATAACTTCAATGCTACTTCATGTGTGTAAAAAGCAAAATGTGGATGTGGATTATATGGTTGGAGCACAGCTGGAGGGCTATGACTGCATGGTTAAGCTGACTAATGATGCCGAATATATGATATTAGAAGGGGATGAATATTTGAGCTCACCAATAGATAGAAGACCAAAATTCCATCTATACAAACCTCATGTAGCATTAATAAGTGGAATTGCCTGGGATCATATTAATGTATTTCCCACTTTTGAAAATTATGTAAAACAATTTGATGTGTTTTGTTCTCTTATAGAGGAAAATGGTGTCTTAATTTATAATAAGGAAGACCAGGAGGTGAATACTTTGGGTAAAAAATACCAAACAAAACTCAAAACTCAGGCTTATGCTACTCCATCATTCCAACCAAGCGAAGCAGGAACAGTTATCGCATTTAAAGACAAATCATACTCCTTGCTTATATTTGGTACTCATAATCTTCAAAATATGATGGGCGCTATGTATTTAGCTGTCCAGCTTGGTATTTCAAATCATGAATTCTTATCAGCTATGTCGGATTTTACTGGAGCAGGGAAACGTCTGCAAAAAGTAATTGAAACGAGTTCATTTGTAATGTATAAGGATTTTGCTCACTCTCCTTCAAAGCTGAGAGCAACAACGAGTGCAGTGAAACAACAGTATCCCAATAGAAAGGTTGTAGCCTGTATGGAATTACACACCTTTTCCTCACTCAAAAAAGAATTTCTTCCATTATACAATGGCTGTATGGATCAGGCGGATGAGGCACTTGTTTATTTTAGCCCTGAAGTCGTAATACATAAAAAACTCGAAGAGCTGAGTATAAGGCAGGTTCAAGATGCCTTTGGTGGAGGGGTCACAATAAAAAACAATACGGATGACGTACTGGAGTTTATTCGAAGCAAAGACCTGAGCAATAGTGTTCTTTTGATGATGTCTTCCGGAAATTTTGACGGAATCGATTACGATTCGCTGGGAGGAGAATTAGCTCCCGAATGATCTCTGAATATGACTCTCCTGAAAATTAGAGATAAAAGAATGCTGTTTAATGTAGTATAAACAAGTAATCCGAGCAGTGTAATTGTCATGGTGAATTTTGCGGAATAGTAATCATTAATGCTCTTCAGAACTTTACTTTTAATTTCTTCATCGGATTTGTTTTCCATCTCGGGATTTGACTTTCGGATGTCAGCAATATTATCTTTATCCTGCATCCGAATCTCCATTTCGGATATTTTATTCGTATTGAATTCAGGATATATATGCTGGTAATAGAAATAAATAAAAACACTCACTACTATAGTATAAATCACGCCTGGAATCATAGATGTCTTAATATCATCTAAAAAATTACTGTATTCTTTTTGTTTTCTCTTTTTGATGTATAGTACCGTAGAGACAGCCAATGTAACAAATAGCATATTTAAGAAGACAAAGGGCTCCAGCTCTGTAAGAAGCACATTAAAAGAAAAGCATGATAATTTTATAAGAATCCAAAGAATTGCAAATGCAAGTCCTATTTTGACATAGACTTTCATTCTAGCTATTCATAGAAATGAGAAACTCCTCATTAGATTTGGTATTCTCCATATGAGATTTCATGAATTCCATAGCTTCTACAGGGTTCATGTCTGCAATAAATTTACGCATCAACCATATGCGCTGAAGAACATCCTTACTCATTAGAAGATCTTCCCTTCGAGTTCCTGAAATAGTAATATCAATAGCAGGATAAATTCTTCGATTAGAAATCTTTCTATCTAATTGAAGCTCCATATTTCCAGTTCCTTTAAATTCTTCGAAGATTACTTCATCCATTTTGGATCCAGTTTCAGTTAAAGCTGTAGCGAGTATAGAAAGAGAACCACCGTTTTCAATTTTTCTGGCTGAACCAAAAAATCTTTTTGGTTTGTGCAATGCATTGGCATCAACCCCACCAGATAATACCTTTCCGGATGCCGGGGATACCGTGTTATATGCTCTTGCCAGTCTCGTAATGGAATCCAGCAAAATACATACATCATGACCACATTCTACCATTCTTTTGGCTTTTTCAAGTACAATATTGGCCACCTTCACATGTCTATCTGCCGGTTCGTCAAAGGTAGAAGCGACAACTTCAGCTTTTACACTTCTTGCCATGTCAGTAACTTCTTCCGGACGCTCATCAATGAGCAATACGATTAAATAAGTTTCTGGGTGATTAGCAGCTATAGCATTTGCCACATCCTTTAAAAGCATTGTTTTACCTGTCTTTGGCTGGGCAACGATCATACCTCTTTGCCCCTTACCAATAGGGGAGAATAAGTCCATTACTCTAGTGGATAATGTCTCCTGTTTATGTCCGGTCAGCTTAAATTTTTCAGAAGGGAATAGCGGAGTAAGGTATTGAAATGGAACCCGATCTCTAATATACGATGGATCCCGGCCATTTATGCTTTCGACCTTGACAAGCGGGAAAAATTTCTCTCCCTCTTTAGGTGGTCTTATTGTACCTTTTACCGTATCACCAGTTTTTAATCCGAAAAGCTTAATCTGGTTTTGTGATACATAAATATCGTCAGGTGAAGGAAGGTAATTATAATCGGAAGACCTTAAGAAGCCATAACCATCCTGTATAACCTCTAAAACACCTTCTGCTGAGACTATTCCTACTAAATCGTAGTTGTCATTTGATTTATTATGCTGATGTGAACTTTTTTGTTCTTTTTGATTATTTTGTTTTGGTTTTGATTCATGATCATTTTTCTTTCGATCATTAGCTACATTTTTGTTCTTTTCGTTTACTGGTTCTGCAGTTTCTTTTTTGTCTTCAGCTTTTTGAACTTTTTCTGAATCTTCAGCTTGAGCTATTTCAGCTTTTTCTGAATCTTCATCTTTTTTATTGTCAATTTGAGTTTCCGAAGTATCCACTTTTATCCTTTTCCTTGTCCTTTTTTTGACTGGTTCTGACTTTTGTTCGCTAGATTCTGAAGTAGATTCCGCTTCTTCCTGATTCGAAAACAAATCAGTGTTTTTTTCAGAGGATGAACCCTCAATAATATGATTAATCAATTCTGGTTTTTTTAGTGATTCAATATTTGAAAGGCCTATCGATGAAGCAATTGTCTTCAAATCGGCAATACTTTTACTTTCTAAAGTTTTTTTGTCCATTAAATGAAATTAACAAGGGTATGGATTAAGAGTAGATGAGAAGAAATGTCTCACCTTATTATGATACAAGTTTAAGAAAATCATTTTAATAATTACTATAAAGTGATAAAAATTTATGTTTTTCTCTTTTTCTTTTTTGCAGCAGGGAATAAAATATTATTCAATATAAGTCTGTAACCAGGAGAATTGGGATGCAGGTTAAGGTCGGTAGGAGGATCTCCAACAAAATGCTGATAATCTTCCGGGTCATGCCCTCCATAATAGGTCCAGGTCCCTTGACCAAGCTCTCCGTGAATGTACCTGGCAGTACCCACCGATTTAGTTTCCCCTAAAATCAACACACTTGACTTAATTAGGTCTTTTTTAAAGTCGGTCGTTTGACCCATGAATCCTTTCACGACATCAGCATGGCATTGAGTGAGCATTGTGGGAACTACATCCCATTTAGCAGAAAAATCAAATAAAGTAAATTCATCCAGTGATTTTGGTAAAACACCACTTGTACGCAGGTAGGTGCCATCTATATCAGAATATTCATAGACCATAGGGTCTTTGTCAAGCTTGAAATCTTTAAAAGCAAATGTTTGAGTGAAATCGAGCTGGGCATCACTGTTTACGCTGGAGGGATCCCCATCAAATACACTCTCACATATATCCGTGTTTTGAGCTGCCAATGCAATATCAAAGCTATCTGTACCACTACACATTGTAAACAAAAACCCTCCTCCTAAAACGAAGTTTTTAATATTTTTAGCAACCGCAAGTTTAAGCTGAGAGACTTTTGTATACCCCAGCATTTTAGCATTACTTTCAGAGACGTTTATTTGTTCCTTATACCAGCTCTGGTATCGTGCAGAGCGATAAAATTTGCCATATTGACCTGTAAAATCTTCATGATGTAAATGCAGCCAGTCATATTCCGGCAATTGTCCCATCACAATCGCAGAGTCATAAATTTTCTCGTAAGGTATTTCAGCATATTCAAGAACCAATGTGACTGCATCATCCCATGGCTGCTTGTTTGGTGGTGTATAAACGGCGATCTTGGGTGCTTTTTCCAGCTGAATAACTTCCATGTTAATCTCTGGATTGGAGATTTCAGTCTTTATTTGGTTGACCTGTCCATTCGTTAAAACTTCGTACGATACTCCCCGAATAACAAGCTCTTCTTCGATTGTTTTTAGATGAGGAATCAAAAATGACCCTCCTCTGTAATTTAGCAGCCATTCTATTGTGATTTCATTGTCAATTGCCCAGTAGGCTATGCCATAGGCCTTCAAATGATTTTTCTGACTTTCATCCATTTGTACTAATAGCTGAGTAGACCTAGAGGCAAGGGCAATACACAGAAAAAAGAAGGAAATAAAAAAGCAGCGCATTTTAAAAAGCATTAGGGTCGACTCCGCTTGAATCGAAATCACCTTTATCTTCTGAGGAATCAGATTTGTTCATTTTACTTGGAATTGTAAACGTTCCAGATTCCGAAGTAAGAGAATTTGTTCTTGAATCATGGGTTCCTTTCTCATATTCCGGGAATTCATTGATATTATCAAAGCGGGCATATTCACTAATAAATCTCAATCTGACTCTTCCCTGTGCTCCATTTCTGTGCTTGGAAATGATGATTTCAGCAATTCCATAATTCGATTCTTCGGAATCATGGTCTTCCATTAAACCATAATATTCGGGCCTGTAGATGAAAGAAACAATATCCGCATCCTGCTCGATAGCCCCAGATTCACGTAAATCGGACAATATAGGCCTTTTGTCTCCTCCTCTCTGTTCAACAGAACGACTTAGCTGTGCCAACGCAATTATAGGAACATTGAGCTCTTTGGCAATCTCTTTAATGGATCTTGATATAGTCGAGATCTCCTGCTCTCTGTTTCCGTAGTTCTTCCCGTCTTTTGCGGACATTAATTGCAGATAGTCAATGATAATAACATCTATATTATATTGTGATTTAAGTCTTCTGCACTTCGCCCTGAAATCAAAAATGCTCAATCCTGGTGTATCATCAATATATATTGGAGCCGTAGATAGTTTCTTGATCCTTGAATGCAGCTGCTGAAATTCATCGTCGCGTAGGCTTCCTTTTCTCAATTTATCACCAGGCAGCCTTGCTTCACTTGCCATTAATCTTTTTACAAGCTGAACACAGGACATTTCCAGCGAGAATAAGGCAACTCCCATATTATGATCGACAGCAATATTTCGAGCCATGGAAAGGACAAAGGCTGTTTTACCCATACCCGGTCTGGCAGCAAGAACAATCATATCAGATTTTTGCCAACCTGCTGTAATTTTATCTAAGTCATGGAATCCTGTTGGGACTCCAGAAATACCATCCGAGTTTTGTGCAGCTTTTTCAATTTCTTCAATAGCTTCTCGAACTACATTTTGCAAACTTGCAGCTTGCTTACTCATGTTGTTTTCTGCAATCTGAAACAGATTGGATTCAGCAGAATTTAAAAGATCAAAAACATCTTTAGTTTCACTGTAAGAGTCTCTTATAATTTCGCTACTTACCCGGATAAGCTCTCTTTTGATGTACTTTTCAGAAATAATTCTTGCATGATATTGTATATGCGCAGAGGAGGCCACACGATTTGTCAATGAAGAGATATAAGCAGCACCGCCAGCAGCTTCGAGCTCTCCGTTTTTTTGAAGCTTTGAAGTGACAGTGACTAAATCTATCGGTTTGGTAGTCGCAAACAGCTCAAGAATGGCTTTAAATATGTATTGATGCTTGGGGTCGTAAAAGCTATGCTGACTGAGTATGTCTATAGTGTCATTTACTGCGTCTTTTTCCAGCATCATTGCACCGAGTACCACCTGTTCAACATCTATCGCCTGAGGAGGAAGCTTTCCGGCTTCATTCATTAAGCTTGGGGTGTTTTTTACACGTGAAATCGTTTTTCTTTTGTCAGATGCATCCATATAACAAATATAGGGATAAGTCACTCCGAAAAACGATGAATCAAAATTATATTTATCAAATAATGTTAAGAAAGGTTATTAACAATTGTTAATCTATTTTAATTCTTTAAGGGCTTTTTTTGTTCCAATTTTACGGGTGATAAAGTCTTTTTGATATTTGGGACTTCGAGCCGGAGAATATTCCCGTCCATAAAAAATAATCTGTAGATGCAGTTTGTTCCAGGTGCTCTTGGGAAATAGTTTTTTAGCATCTTTTTCCGTTACAACCACGTTTTTTCCTGATGTGATTCCCCATCGTGTCAATAATCTATGAATATGTGTGTCTACTGGAAATGCCGGTATTCCAAATGCCTGTGCAACCACAACTGAAGCTGTTTTATGACCTACGCCTGGTAATTCCTCTAATAATTCCATATCCTTTGGAACATGTCCTTCGTATTTTGAAACTAAAATTCTTGAAAGCCCATGAATGGCCTTGGATTTTCTGGGAGAAAGTCCACAGGGTCTTATAATGGAGCGTATTTCATCCACATCCTGTTTGCTCATATCAAATGGATTGTCTGCGAGCTTAAAAAGTAAAGGCGTAATTGTATTCACTCTTGCATCAGTACATTGAGCAGACAACAGTACTGCAATTAGAAGCGTATAGGGGTCTTTATGATTCAGAGGAACGGGTGTCTCAGGATATAGTTTTTCCAATTCGCTGATAATGAAAACACCTTTTTCTTTTTTTGTCATTTTATGCTGTGCCTAAGGTGAAGATATGTAAAATATGGTCACCACTTAAAAGTATATAAAGTAAAAGTGGTGATGTGAGAATAAGAGATGAGTAATGAAGAAAAACGAAGCCTGCATTGTTTTTTCTATACAGTAAAACTAGCCAAGGCAGGAAGAGAAACAATGAAACCACAGCATATGCCCAATACAAAGTAAAATGAATTTGAGAATGCCTTACGACATGTCTATACTTTTGAGTAACGGCAATCGGATGATGTAATAATCGGCTTTCTTTTAGAACGAGTTTTGGATGATATTTTAAGCTTTTGATCCCGATAAAATCTGCCAGAAAATAAGTTTCTCCGTTGCTGCACGTGACTTCCTGCACCTGATTCCCCCCCATACTTTGATATGTGTTGGGTGAAATATCAACTACATGTATTGTTTTGAATCGAGGCTGTACAAAACGATCGGCTGTCATAAAAAGAAAAAAAACGGCTCCTATTAAAGCAGTTGCCCATATGAGATTCCTTCTCCATCCCGTTTTCAAGCTTATATAAAACTGTTCTATTTCTTCTTTTTTCCTCTTTTGTCTTTTCTCAAAAATTTTCCTGCTGCGTTCGCGGTATTCCTCAAAGATTGATTTTTTGCTTGTTGTGCTTTCTGAAGACTTTTTTTTCGATTTTTTTAAAGCTATAAGGAAATCATAGGCTTCCGTAATGATGATAAATTCTTCGTGTGCCTTTGGGTCTGGATTGATATCAGGGTGGCATTTTTTCACAAGCTTTTTGTATCTTCTTTTCACCTCTTTTTTCGAGGCGCTTTCAGAAAGGCCTAATATTTTATAGTAATTTTTCCCAGCCACGTTCAGATGCTATTTTCTTTGTTTTTAATCTGTTTATTTTGCCGTTTTGAGTTAAGGCTAATTCTTTTATCACACTATACGCCTTAGGTACTTCATAATTGGCTATATATTTCCTCAAATTGTCTTTAAGGAGCTCCTCTTTTCTGAATTGTTTTTCTGTTAGTATGAGTACAATTTTCTCTCCTAATTCAGTGTCGGGAATGCTGGTAATGATGAATGGAGTATTTATGGTTTTACACAGCTTTTTTTCAAGAACTTCTGGAGATATTTTAATTCCTCCTGAGTTGATTATATAATCCAATCGACCTAACCATTGAAATGAAGTTTTGTCGATTAATGAAACCCTGTCCTTGGTATAAATGGGTTTTTCTTGTATTTCAGGATAGAATATGGCAAGAGCCTCATCTTTGACGCCAAAGATTATTCCCTCTAATGCAGTGTAGTGTTTGTCGCCCTTAAAGCCGGTTCGTTTTAGCGCAACATGAGAGATTGTCTCTGTCATTCCGTAGCTCTGAAAAACACTAATCTGATGCTCCTCCATTAATTCATTCATAGCCGATGATATTGGAGCTCCTCCTATTAGTCTATTTTTTATTCTTTTTATTTTTTGAATGCGCTCATTATTTTTCATTACGTATTCCATTTGCATTGGGACAAAAGCAATAAAATCTATATGTTCTTGAATACTATCAATGGCGCGTTTTGACACAGGATACACATGAAGGTGTATACCTGCAATCATAGCCCTAACGACCATCATTATACCTGCAATATGATCAACGGATAGGCATAAAGCTGCGGAGTCATTCTCCTTTAAATTAAAATAGGAAATGGTTTTATTGGCAGAAATAGCAAGTGAGGACTTGGTGTGTTTTATTTTCTTTGGCTCACCGGTAGATCCCGAAGTAGAACAATAAAGGTAAGATTGCGAATTAAGGATGCTTTGAAGGAGTGTTTCTATTTTATCCTTTTCAACCTTATCATGATAAGTAATGGTAAAATTATCGTTCGCTAAAATCATTAAAATTCAATATCTAAATTGAATAAATTTTTTAATGTAATTAATTTTGGATTTTTGTTAGCCAATGCCTCAAATTTATCTTTCCCATTTAAGAACTTAACTTCTTCTTCTGGGGAATCTGAGATTTCCAATTTTAATTCAATGAAGTGATTATTCAATTTCTGCCTTAAGAACAAGGTCAAGTCGCCAAGCAGTGGTTTTATATAGTCTATCTGTATTTGGTTATCTACAATTAGTTTAATTTCTTCATTTGTTTCAAAAATAGGTTCTCTTTTTACGAGCGCATTGTAGAATGTTTCCATGCCTTTATCCTTCATTCGGAATGCATATTGACGCCATAAAACCATGGTTTTTTGAATATCGACTGCTTCTCTTGGAAGCTCTTCGTTCTTTTTATCTAGATTCTCCTGTTCTTCTTGTAAGATCTGTTTGATAGATAGATGACCTGTTTTTGGTAGGATTGGTTTGGGGTTTTTCTGAGCTGGTTTTTCAGAAGGCTCTTTTGATATGTTGTTTTTTACTTCAGGTGAAGGTGTACTCTTTTCTTTAGACGGACTTTTAATATTTCTTAAAGATTTTTCAGGAAAAGGGATTATATCAATGGGCGCCTTTAAGGTTTTTTTTTTTCGTGCTCTTGTTTCAGTGAACAGAGCTCCATGAGACAAACTTCCACCAGAAGTCGCTGGTTTTTCGAAGATTTGTAGGCGACATCAGTTTTACTCAATGCATGTAAGGCCCTCATAGCGACTGATGAATCTATACTCTTTGCCTGTTCCAGATATTTGGTTTTAATGGCGTCAGGTACTTCCAACAAACTTGCTGATTTCGCGTCTTTACATACCAGAATATTACGGTAATGCGTTGAAAGGCCACCTATAAAATGATGAGCGTCGAATCCTTTCTCCATAATTTCATTAAATAACATGAGACTTGAAGGGATATCCTCCTTTTCTGCATATTCAACAAATTTGAAAAAATAATCATAATCCAGTATGTGCAAATTATCGATGACATCTTGGTATGTAATATTACTTCCGGAAAAAGTAACCATCTGGTCAAATACAGATAAAGCATCCCGCAAGGCACCATCTGCTTTCATTGCTATCATATGTAAGGCTTCAGCTTCAGCTTTAACCTTTTCTTTAGCTGCAATTTCAATGAGGTGCTCACCTATATCATTGACCTTTATTCTGGAAAAATCAAATATCTGACATCTCGAGAGTATTGTTGGAATAATTTTGTGTTTTTCCGTTGTTGCAAGAATGAAAATAGCATGCTTTGGGGGTTCTTCGAGAGTTTTTAAGAAAGCGTTGAATGCACTGGTGGAAAGCATATGTACCTCATCAATGATATACACCTTATAATCTCCAAGCTGAGGGGCTATCCTGACCTGTTCAATCAAATTCCTTATATCATCCACTGAATTGTTTGAGGCCGCATCCAATTCATATACGTTTAGCGATGCTCCCGAATTAAAACTTTTGCATGAGTCACATTTGTCACAAGCCTCTATTTTTTTAGAACGATTTGTACAGTTGATTGTTTTGGCAAGAATTCTGGCCGTAGTTGTTTTACCCACACCTCTCGATCCACAAAAAAGAAAGGCCTGAGCTACAAGCTCATTTTTTATTGCATTTTTCAGGGTGTTCGTTATTGCTTTTTGACCTACTACAGTGTCAAAAGTTTGAGGCCTATACTTGCGTGCTGAAACAATAAAATCACCCATAAAACAAAGATATTGATTTAAATCAATCAAATGATAAAATGAAATTATCTTCTTGGATAAATCTCGACAAGGGTGCCGTTATTTGGACCCCAGAGCATGAGTTTTTCGGGTATTTGAAATCTATTTTCTTCAGTATTTTCTAGTATTTCGCCCACATTTTCATATAATACGGTTCGAAGCTCAATTT
>Ga0206679_10002147_pt1 | contig 15872 bp, 10 predicted proteins | sample M110012015metaG_FD_155464 | JGI IMG/M metagenome (GOLD analysis project Ga0206679, IMG submission 155464) | Ammonia-oxidizing marine archaeal communities from Monterey Bay, California, United States - M1 100m 12015 | ecosystem: Environmental > Aquatic > Marine > Intertidal zone | place: USA... | reverse complement strand
TATTATTCGGTTGAGGTAGACAACCATTTTAATAGAAAACACTTTCTATTCCATCAAGAGGGGTTTTTTTATTTTTTAGCCCCTATTTCAGATAAATATTTTTATGGCAGAATCAGGACCTAGACGGAAACTAGCAGCGATCTTAGCAGCAGACGTAGTTGGCTTCAGTAAATTGATGGGTGAGAATGAAGATAGAACCCTCAGGAATTTGAAAGCTTGCCGTTCTCTTACTGATGAGGCGATCAAGTTAAATCATGGTCGAATTTTTGGTAGTGCGGGTGATTCAGTCATAGCTGAATTTGCCAGCCCAGTAGACGCAGTGGTAGCTGCTACAGAGTTTCAGAGAAACCTGAGAGATCGCAACGAGAGTGCTACAGATGAGGACCAGATGCTATTTCGTGTTGGCTTAAATCTTGGGGATGTCATTATAGAAGGTGAAAACCTTTATGGTGACGGAGTAAATGTTGCGGCTCGGCTTGAAGCTGCAGCTGAACCGGGAGGCATCACACTTTCAGGAAAGTTTCATGATGAGGTATGCCGAAAACTAGACATGAGCTTTGTCAGTACTGGAGAGCAGGCAATGAAGAACATTACTAATCCAGTTCCTACCTATAAAATAGAAGTTTCTTCTCTTCCTAAAACAGAAGCCAGTTCCGAGACTGAGCCCATCATTGAAACTTCAGCAGAAGATCAAGGTTCTACCTCAGATCAAGTTTTAGCCGACAAGCCACCTGCAATTGTAGTATTGCCATTTTCAAATATGAGCGGGGACCCGGAACAGGAATACTTTGCTGATGGCATAACTGAAGACATTATTACTAATCTTTCACTATGGAAAACTTTTCCCGTGATCTCTCGCAACTCTAGTTTCACCTACAAGGGCAAGTCAGTTAACCTTAAGGAGGTGTCCGAGGAGATGGGAGTGCGTTATATTGTGGAGGGCAGTGTCCGTAAAGGTGGTAACAAAGTTCGAATCACCGCACAACTAATTGACGCCACGGAGGATCATCATATCTGGTCGGAACGGTGGGATCGCAACTTAGATGACATCTTTGAGGTTCAGGATGAAGTTTCATCCTCAATTGCTGCACAGGTTTCACCTGCGGTCAAAGGACAAGAGCAGAACCGAGTGGTCCGCAAGCAGACAAAAAACATGAATGCCTGGGACGAGTATCTCCGTGGACTCTCCATCTTTAACAGCAAAGGGGACTATCTGGAAGTGAAGGAACACTGCTACAAATCCATCGAACTTGACTCTCAGCTTTCAGACGCATATATTCTAATATGCCGTTGCTTGAGAAATGAAATATTTGAGCATGGGCTTGGAAAGCAAGACCAAAGGGCAGCCAATGAAGCGGAGTTTCATGAAAAATCCAAAAAAGCCTTTGAACTTGATCCCAAGAACCCAGAAGCCCTAATAATTTTAAGCGTTTCGGCAAACATAAAACGGGATTTAAAGCAGAGGGTTGAGTTAATGAAAAAAGCATTGGAGATTAACCCTAATCATGCTTCGGCTAATTTAGAATATGGCCTCAGTATAACTTCTTTTGGAGAATACGAAAAAGCTAAAGAGCATATATTGAAAAGTATAGAACTGAACCCAACAAGTGCAAATGAATTATTCCCAAATACAAGTCTGATGTTCTGCCATATGGGCCTCAGAGACTTTGAAAATGCCTTAGATGATATCAACAAATCACTTGAGATCGATCCTGATTTTTCTGGTGCCCTTGGTTTTAAAGCCAGTTTACTGGCTCACTTGGATCGAGTTGAAGAAGCTAAAGACTTTTTGGCGCAATATCAGGAAAAGAGGCCAGCAGTCAAAAACACCAGTGATTATGAGAAAGTTGCCCCCACAATCATCAAGGAAGTTTTAATCGAAGGTTTGGTTAAGGCAGGAATGCCAAATGAATAGATAGACAAGAGTTTTTTCTAAGGAATTAATCAAAACCAACCCCCCTGTGAGTAACCCCCACTAATTCTTCACAGTCAGACACCCTCCACAATATTCCCACATTCTTGTAAAACAAACCGATTGATGTTATATATTGGGTTCTCCTATAACCAACCAATAGGAAATCAAGTGAAACACCTACTCAGATGGATGTAGAGTCCGAAAAGATGGAACGATAGAATACTAGGGAAAATGTATGGAGAGATTTGAACATTTGGCGATGGTCGCCTTCTTGATACTAGGTCTAGCAATGGTGAGGTTAATGGTAAACGTGACCTCTCTTATGGCAAAGAATACGATACATAATAAAAAAGAAGAGGTTAGGTTTTACTGGCCACATTCGGTATTCTGTTTTATCACATTTTTTACTATTATACTATTTTGGTGGACTAGTTATCCGTTAAACAATTTGACTTATTTTCCAGATGAGGGATGGAATTTATTTACATATCTTTTGTTCTTATCAGTACCTTTTTTGTTTTTTATGATCTGCGAGATAGTTGCTCCACAAGAACATACAGGACAATTACTTGATTTACGTGAATACTATTACAAATATCATAGAGTCATATTAGGATTAGCATGGACACTACAAGTTTGTCTTATCGGAAATCTTTTTGTATTCTTTCAAGGTGAACTATATTCTTTGAAAGTCTTAGGTAGAGTTATTATGCTCTCTGTTATGTTACCGATGGTGCTCAGTAACAACAAAAGATTACATGAAATTGGTATGGGGATCTTTTTTATAGGATTCATTTATACTATCGTTAAATACCATATTTATACTTAAAAATTACGTATGAATACAAAAGAAGAAGGAAAGAAATATCCGAAAGATCATCCATATATGATACGATTGGATGAAGCCCTGTGAGTAACCCCCACTAATTCTTCACAGTCAGACAATCTTCCACAACCTTCCAAGTTAAACAGCCCTCCATTAAAGATAAAGGGGCTAGTTGCTCTACGATAGTTCCATTTTGAAAAACTATGTAGAGCAACCAAAACCAGTTATCAATTTTTCATCATTTTCATTCCGACCATCAAATTCCAAATTACTGCAAAAAATTGAGCAATACTGATTCCTGCAAAAGCCGGCATAATCGTGGATGGAATGTAATGATTGCCGGGATCTGCCATGTTAAAGGCGGTGTAAGCAAAAGCAAGAATTACAATTAGAAATACAACTGCAGTTATTCGTGAGTAAAGTGCATTTATATATTCTCTGCTTGCAAGGTTTAGTGAAACTAAAGCAGCACCTAAAAATGCAACTGGGCCAAACATAAAAAATATACTCATTTGCCCTGATGCTATGTTTGCAATTTCAATGGGATCCTGAGCATATATAATTGAAACATCCATAGTAGTTGCTAGCATAAAGCCGATCTGTCCAACAATAAACAGGAATGTACCAAGGCTAAGCATGGTATCTTTTTGCTGTTCCTGTAAGTGTCCATTTAGTACAAGGATGCCAAATGCAATCAGTACGTTACCAAACATCCACAAGAGTGTATAAATAACCGTTGCAGACCCCTTGGCAACAGTCTCATTTGCAAAATATGAAAAAATATGCTCGTTTCCGGGCGGAGGTCCGCTGATCAATATTTGAATAATAAAGATAATGAAAGAGATTATTGCCCCCACTATTAGGCACTGGCCACCCAGCTTACTTGACGATGAATTGTTCATAGTCACTCCTTTCAGATTGTTATTTGATAGTTAAAAAACAATTTAATGACGCACCTTTGCGTATCAAGGATCTCCCCTCCTCAACGGTTATCCAATATATAGGTAAATCAAAAAGTATCAAGTAAAATATTTCCTGGTTACATCACCTTTTGATAAATCATTCACCTCATCTACTGTGAGTAACCCCCACTAATTCTTCACAGTCAGACACCCCCCAAGAAACTCCCCTATTCTTGAATAATAACCCCGATTCTGGTATATATTATTAGAAGAAGTGTGGAAACAGATTTAATCACCAACCAAAAAACTATCTTTTCTCCAAATTCCCTAATATAAATAATTCATAGTTCCTTTTATCTAAGCTTTAAACATAAACAATCATTAATCGATTTTATGAAATCATCCTCTATTCCGTTTATGAATATTTTTTTACGTATTATATTTATAAACTGCTTTCTATTAGTAGCAATGCATTCTTTAATAATTGCTAGAGAAGGTAATGAAAATGACTCTGATAATCAGAGTTTAATTAAAAAGACTACTGAACTCGTTGATGATACACATCATCTCTTATCAGAACAAATCAGTTCTGTTTCTGATGAATTGGATTCTTTTTTTGGCGAGGAAAGAATGGATGGAGATTTCAATAAAAGTAAAATCAGATTAAATTTCATCACAACTTTTGATGACGAGGGAAAAGCAACTTATAAAACAAATATTTCTACTTCCCTGATTCTTCCAAGAACCCAGAAGAAAATGAATCTGATTGTAGAAGACGTAAAGGAAAATCTTACCGATGACGATCAAAGCGACACTGGAGACAGTCAAAAACAAAATAAAGTTACAGATACTGTAACTGAATCAACTCTTACCGCAGCACTTCAGTATGTTATTTTCGATTCTAAAACCTGGACTATTGATACAAGGACAGGTGTTATTATTTCAAATCCTCTGGACCCTTATGCAAGATTAAGAGTCAGAAGATCTTTCTATTTAGAGAATGAGTGGGAATCACGTTTTACACAACTTGTAAGATGGTCTCCTATACGTGACTGGGAAGAATCTACAGGTTTAGTCTTTGATAAAACGATTAATAAGCAATTACTCTTCCGAATCAATAATGTGATTTCCTGGCAAAAAAAAACCCGGCTATTCAGTTTAGGTCACGGTTACTCTCTCTATCATCAATTAACATCTGACAAGGCATTAGTATATTTCTCGAATATCAGTGGAATCCATAAACCTAAAATCTACACATCAGGCTATAATCTTGGTGTTGGTTACCGACAGATGATCTATAATAATTGGATCTTCTTAGAAATCAGTCCTATGGTAGTCTGGTCTCGAGAAAAACCAAATGAGGATTTTAAACAAACAAACGTAAAAATAGTTAAAATTGAATTTATTTTTGGCGGGTAAAAACCAGTTAGTTCAAATAATTAAAAAAACATAATTATAAAATTTTAATCATAAGGATTTTTAATTACAACTATGAAAGAAATGCCTTTGAGAAAACGAAATCAATTTTCAAGCCGTCGGCCATTCTTAAACTTACCTTTAAAAACTTCCTCACCGGCTTTACTTACTATGGAATACCCCCTCGTCTCCACCACCCTCTTATGTGCCTTATAAGTTATTAATAATATACATATATTTAGGACAGCCCCATCAACTCCTGTGAGCAATCCTCACTAATTCTTCACAGTCAGACACCCTTCAAGTAAAAATCCCCCATTCTTGTAAAATCTGCCAAGATGATATATCTTGGGTTTCCCTGTTCACGCCACACCATTCAGGGCATAGTCAAATATTTCATGGCTTCGCAATGTAGTAGCATTCATCCGTTCGGCATAAGCATCGGTCAACGGTTCACTGATTATGAAGGGTACGTTCGTCTCATACAAGCTACCGTGAGTGCGCAGCCTATGCCCTTTTAACGCAGAGAGGTCATGATCGACAGCGCTTCCGCCTATTACCGTCCACTTGTCACCCATTACAGCCACGTCACCTTCTCGGTCTATAGGCTGTTCCAGTTCTTTGGCAATCTCCTCGGTTGTCCAAACCTTTTTGATGCCTGATTGCCCTCGGGCTATTTCAATGACCTTTTCGCGTTTTGCTCCACCATTGATATAGACCCTGACGAAACCACCTAGAGCACCGTGATGGCCGACAAAGGCGTCTGTAATCGGGCAAATGACTGTACATTCTCCTTCTCCAAGCTCAACATCCAGGATATCTTGCAACCAGATCACATTAGGATCGCCGTTTTCGTTAGCCTTATCGCTCATGCCATGATCTGCGATCAACGCAACCAATGCTCCGAGTTTCACCATATGGCCAAAGCGAGTGTCCATATCGTTATAGAATTGATTGGCGTCAGCGGTGCCAGGAGCGTGAGTATGCTGAATGAAATCAGTGAGTGATAGATAAAGAATATCTGGTCGCCGCTCTTTGAGAAGTTTTATTCCCGCATCAAGCACAAACAAGGATAGTTCCGCTGAATACATCTCCGGTTGCGGCTGACCTAATAATTCAAGAAAATTCTCAATACCGTTTTCCTCTTTGGTGCAGTTGTAGGCACATTGGGATGATATGCTTACCGATCCCTTAGAAAGATTCATATCTTTCTGAAGTTGCTTACGTAACTTGTCTTTGGCGGTAATCGAGACAACCTTGGCACCTTGTCTTGAAAACTCGCTCATTATAGAACGCGTACGTAGCAACTCAGGACCAGTCATAACCACCGGTTCGCAGGTCTCACGATCTAGGTAGAAGTTACCGGAAATACCATGCACCGCAGGCTCGCTACCGGTAACAATGGACATATTATTGGGACAAGTAAAACTCGGCATCGATCCTTGTGCTACAGCATAGAATCCATTTTTCATGAAGCACTCGATATTGGGGATGATACCATCCTTGATGCCAGCCTCGATGTATTCTGGATCACCACCGTCTATGCAAACAACAACGACCGGCCGCTTGGGCCATAAGTATTCTACTCCGTTGAGTTTGATTTTTTCTGTGGCCATGTTGGTCTCATAAGAAGTCGAAGTTACACAGTAATCATTTTGACTGCAGAATACATCTTAATAATTTCAGTAGTAAAAGATTTTTCGCTCTGCTTGAAATATCACTTTACCCACTTTTTACGTTTTCATCAACCATAACAACCTTTCCACATCTCACTGTTATTTCATCCTCAAGTGAACCCCCACTATTTCTTCACAGTCAGACATCCTCTGGTTATGATGGAGTTCCCATCGTGCGCAACTATAACTCGCAAATAGACTCGAATAAGTGGTGGGAATATGTGGTATTATGTCACTCTTAATTTGTTTATTTGTTTGTCAAAAATACAACAAGTTTTATTGGGGATTTTTGCGGGTCCACTTAAGATACTAAATATATTAGCAAAAAAGTGGTGGGTCGGCGGGGGCTCGAACCCCGGACCACCTGATTAAAAGTCACGTTGATACTAACAACTACAACAACTAACAATTAATAATCAGTTACTTATATGTTGTCACTGATTGCCATTTGATGCCTATTATTGGGGTCAAGTGTGACAAATTTGTGACAAAAAGTCAAGCACCCACCACCCCTACGGGGTACCCCCATGTTTTCCTTTCTATTTGTACGCAATTTGTACGCAATTTTATTGTTTATACGCAATTGTACACACGGTTTTGGAGGTTGAGAAATTTGGGTCACACCACTTAACTTACTAAAATCGTTAGTAAAAGTGGTGGGTCGGCAGGGGCTTGAACCCCGGACCACCTTATTAAAAAGAACTTTTTCAGCGGTTATTTTCACCGGCTTTGATTATGCTTTAATATTATTTGAATTCGTAAAAGAAATATATTTACTTAGCAGTCTTTTTAGACGTTCTCGTCCATCCTCAATAAGCGAGTAAAGGGTGGGGACCATGATAAGAGTCAAAAAAGTCGCAACGCCCAGGCCATACATGATCGCAAGTGCCATTGATTTCCAAAAACTGCCACTTTCAGATCCAAAAACAATGGGAGAGTCTCGGCTAAAATCAATATCCATCCCCATTGCCATGGGAGCAAGGCCAATTACAGTTGTGACTGCAGTAAGTAAGACAGGCCGAAAACGTACAGCAGAAGCAAGAACCATGGCTTCATTCCTTGCAAATCCCTGTTTACGTAATTTGACAACAAAATCCAGCATCACAATGACATTGTTTACTACAATACCTGCTAGAGCAACGGTGCCGACTCCTGTCATGATAATACCGAATGGACGATCATGAACAATTAATCCCAACAAGACTCCCATGACAGACATGAAGACCGAAGTGATCACGATGAAGGGCAGCGCAATTGAGTTAAATTGAGCAATCATCACTACAAGAATAAGGCAAATCGCAATGATTAAAGCTTGTCCAATAAATATCTGGGTTTCCTGCCTACCTTTGTTTTCTCCAGTAAATTTATATCGGACTCCATCCGGTAATTCTAAATCTTTTAGCACCTGCTGTGCTTTCATAACTAGAACCGGACCAGGAACTCTGAAAGCATCTCCACTGATGGTTATTGTACGCTCGGTATCTACATGTCTGATTGACCCATAGGATGGTCCTGTATCTACTTTTGCTATTTCACTAAGTCTTACCGGTTCCCCAGAGGGAGTAAAAATGAAAAGAGAAGCCAGGTCCGATTGATTTTTTCTAAAACTCTGATCCAGTTGCACCCAGATATCATATTCTTCCGTTCCATCGCGAAACACAGATACCTTTTTCCCATTAAATGCTGTACGAACAGTGGATGCAATATCACGTGCCCGAAAACCAAGCCTGGAAGCTTTGTCCCGATCAATGATTACCTTTAATTCTGGTCGACTGCGGTCAAAGTCATCTGCGAGGTCTACTAGGCCTGGAATATCTTTGATTCTTTTTTTTATTTTTTCAACTGCATCAATCATTTTGCTAAAATCATCTCCCTGGACTTCAAGATTAAAGGCCTTTCCAGTTGGAGGGCCACTTTGGGCTTCAGCTAGCTTAACTTGTACTCCAACCATATTTACTAATTTTCGCCTCAGATTTTTGATAATTTCAGAAGGCTTTTCGACCCAGTCCTGCCAACTGGGAAAATCAAGGACTACATGGCTTAGGTAGGTAGTTGTGCTCCCGGAAGATGATGCTCCTGACCCCCTGCGCTGTCCAACATTGGCGACAACAGCATCGAGTTTATCCATATCGTTTTCAATGTATCCTTCTACTGAAGTGACATAACCATCAGAAATTTCAAGGGTAGTTCCCATTGGGGCTGTAATGTTTACAACCGCTTCACTTGGTTCAGTTTTAGGAAAAAATTCTATTCTTTTGCGTGGGAAAGTGTTTGTGCCATACCAATAAAACGTACCTATAAATAAAAAAATGAAGACTATAACAGTGACAAATCTGAATCGTAAAACACTTCGAAGGATCATCTGGTAAATTCGAAGTATTTTAGAGTGGTCTACCAGTTTCAGCTCATCAAAATCGGACGTAACTTCCTTGTTGACCTTAACCCTCATCATCGTGGAACAGAAGACGGCATTAATGATGAGTGCTACAAAAAGGGAGGAAGAAAGGGTAACAATTAAAGTCTTAGGTAGAAAACTAATAAATTCACCTGCAATACCAGGCATGAAAATCAAAGGGAAAAAAGCTGCAACCGTAGTGATTGTTGATGTTGTAACTGGTATTGCTATTTCCTTAGTTCCTAACTTGGCAGCTTCGATTCGGCTTCTCCCTGCCTGTCTGTGTCTGTAAATATTTTCCACAATTACTATGGCATTATCAACCAGAAGACCCAATGAGAGAATTAGGCTAAAGAGAACAACAATGTTGAGGGTGAACCCCATTACATTGAGGATAATCATGCTAACCAGAAATGAAAGAGGAATTGCTATTGCAACTAGAAGAGCGTTACTGATACCCATTACCAAAAGAAGAACCAGAAAAACAAGGACAAACCCTGTAATTATATTGTTTTCTAGGTCTTTAACTATTTGTTGAACACGCTCACCTTGGTCAGAGAGTATGCTGAATTTAACATCTTCCTTATAATTCTTTTTAAGACGTTGAATGATGGATTTGACTACATCTCTTATAGCCAGCAGATTTTCTCCGCTGCGCTTTACGATACTAAGAGATACAGATTCAAGTCCATCAAGCCTTGATTTGCTGGTGACTTCCTTGTAACCAAAAACAACCTGGGCTATATCTCTCACACGAACAGGAACCTGATTTGGTGCTGAGATAAGGGCTTCGTTAATTCCTTCAGGACTAATGAATTCTCCTGGAACCCTAATCATATATTTGGTAGGCCCCATGGTTATGGTGCCACCAGGTAAATTTGTGTTTTCATTGCTTATGGAACTGCTGACCTGGTTGAGTGCTAATTTGTAAAAATTCATCCTATCCGGATTGACATAGACTCGGATCTCTTTTTCAAGACCACCTGCGCGCCTTACTTCCAGAATTCCAGGTATACCTTCAATTTCTTCCTTTACTTCATCGGCAAGTTCTGTAAGCCCCAGCAGGCCCAAATCCCCTGCAAGGTTGAGAATCATTAAAGGTTGTTCGGAAAGATTAATTTCTGTAACCTGATAATCTTCTGTATCTGCAGGCAAATCAGGTTTGATCTGGTCCATTTTCTCACGAACCTTGGTTCTTGCTTCACTGATGTCAAAATCAGCAGTGAATTCAAGGGTTAGTACTGAAACCCCTTCAGAAGATGTTGAACTAATTTCCTTCAGATTCTTTATTGTCTTAAGTTCCTGTTCTGCTTTATTGCTGATTAGTGACTCAACGTCTTCTGGAGATGCACCTGGGAATGGAATACTGACAATCAGCAATGGGATCTGGATATCTGGAGCAGCCTCCCGAGGGATGGACTTGTAAGCTTGAAACCCAGCAATACTTATTACAAGTACCATTATGAAGACAAAAACTGGATTCCGAATTGCTATGTGACTTGGATGCATAAGTGCTAAGTAATTAAGAGGATATTTATATTATTTTATTGAACTATATTTATTTCTTCACCATCGGTTAGTTTTGTATGTCCTTCTACAACAAGTTGTTCTCCTTTGCTGAGCCCCATAAGGATTTGGACCTTCTCTCGCTGACTGATTCCGATAGATACTTCACGCTGAAATGCCTTACCATTATCCACAACATATACAATACGCCCCGTGTCTCGTTCCATGATCGTGTGCCTTGGGATGACAACTTGATCTTGATCAACTCTTTGGGTAAATGTGACCCTAGCCAGCATGCCTGGGCGGAGTTCTCTTTTGCGGTTATCAACTTCTATTTGAACAGGGAATGTCCTGTTGCTTGCATCTGCTTCCAAACCTATTTTCTTGACTTGTCCTTCAAATATTTTGTTTCCCAAGATGTATAGAGTAATATCAACTTTTTGCCCAATTTTAATTTGAAGAATTTCCTGCTCTGGTATGTTGACTTTGACTAATATACGGTCTACTTCCAGAATTTCTGCCAGTCGATCACCCTTACGTACAAATTCCCCTACTTTTACGAAACGTGTTTTAACCGTTCCTTTCAGAGGTGAGTTGATTAAAGACTTGTTTAGGCTAATTTTTGCAAGCTCCTTATTAAGAAAAGCTCTTTCAGCAAAAGTCCTTGTCTGATGAAGTTGTGCATTTGGTATAAGATTCTTTTTGGCCAATTTTTCATCCCTGTTAAGATTGCTCTCAGCAAGTTTTGAGTCAGCTAATGCAATTTTAAGTTTTAAACTTAGTTCTTTAGTAGAAATATCAACCAGTTTTTTATTTTTAACAATCTCCTGACCTTCATCGAAATATATGTTCTCAATGACACCATCGATCTCTGATCTCATAATTACACGTTGATTGGGAAGTAAATTCCCAACGTAAGTGGACTGAATACTGAGTAATTCCAGGTCAACCTCCTGAACACGTACATTGGTTTTCTTTTTATTATCACGTTTTTTACTTGGTTTTCGACGGGATGTTGTCTCACCATAAATTGGTTCCTTTTTCTGAAAACTTTTTGCCTGTTCTCTAGACCCGTTTTTACTTGATGCTGCTGAACCAGAAGTAGATTTTTCGCAGCCTGAAAATAAAAAAAACATCAGTACAATCAGCAAAAATAATTGCTGGTGATTTTTCATGGAATTCATAATTGAATGGAACGGAAGGTGTTTTTGGAGTAATATTTAATTGAATAAATATTGTTGTAATAGAAGATATTTTGGATGAATGGAGAGATTCGACCACCCGAAAACTTCGCCTCCTTAACGGATTACAAGTCTTAAAGCGCAGAATAGAAAAGATAATCAAAGATAGTAATTCAATATACTATAGCCTTCTTATCTTCCTCACTTTCCCCGATTTTCCTAGTTATTTAACTATTAGTGGAACGAGAATTGAACGAAGTTTTATATTTTAATATTTTGAACCATACATTCAAATTAATCCAGCACAGTTTTAACGTTTCTCAGAATAATACTATCAGTCTATAATCCTTGTTTACATTTTCATTATATTATTATAGTTTTATGCAGCATAGTCAATGTACCTAATCTTTGTGGATGTCGTGGTACACGGTGATCTCATCAACTACACAATCTTCAATTGCTCCATTAAAAAGATACGTTCTCCTATAGAGATACCTCACTATCGTATCGATGTAATACTTCTTAATTGTGTTCAGGCTAAAAAACTTGCGGATAGACCTTAGTCGGGTACAATTCCGAAATTACGTTTGATATTTGTTTGTACCAAAGTCAAATGGGGAAATATATTAATGAATTAGAATGGAAATATTTGGGTAATTGTTGGGAATTACTGTGACAAAAGTGCGACAAATATGTAGCCACACTTTATTTCATTGACATAAGTCATTCCAAATGCTGGTGGGTCGGCGGGGGCTCGAACCCCGGACCACCTGATTAAAAGTCAGATGCTCTACCAGCTGAGCTACCGACCCGCAAGGGACATTTAAGACTAGCAGAGAGAGTAAAAAAGTCAATAAATAAGTGGAACTATTTAGATTGAATGAAGAATTAACCTTCTTCCAAAACCTTCACCAGATTATCTGCAATGTTCTTAAAGGCCATTGAAGCCGGTGAGTCCAAATTGCTTGCCATCAACGGTTTACCATCATCTCCGCCTTTACGTACTTCAAGCTCAATTGGAATAGCACCAAGAAATGGTGCCTGAATTTTTTTGCTGGTTTCTTCTGCACCATGCCGGCTGAAAATTGGTGTTTCCTCACCACATTTGGGACAGGCGAAAAAACTCATATTTTCGACAATTCCTAAAACATCTATTTCTACTTTTGTAAACATCTTTGCAGCTTTGACTGCGTCAATTAAAGCCACATCCTGAGGTGTAGAAACGATAACGGTTCCAGTTAGTTCACAAAGCTGAGAAATGGAAAGCTGAGTGTCACCTGTTCCCGGAGGCATGTCTATTATCATAATATCTCCTCCGGGCCAGTCAGTGTCACGCAGCAGTTGCTCAATGGCCTGGTGAACCATGGGGCCTCTCCAGATAACGGCATCATTTTCATCAACTAAGTTCCCGATTGACATGGTATGCATGCCAAAAGATTCCAGTGGAAGCAGGCGGTTACCTACCACAGATGGTTTCTCGCCACGTTTACCAGTCATGATAGGTAAACTTGGTCCATAAATGTCTGCGTCAAACAGACTAACTTTTAAACCTTTTTGAGAAAGTGCGAGGGCTAAATTTACAGACACAGTAGATTTACCGACTCCCCCTTTTCCACTGGCTACAGCAATTACAGCTTCATAATTCTGCAGGTATGCTGTACGTTTAGGTTGTTGTGGTTCAGTTTGAGCTGGTGTAGTTTGTGAAACAGTTTTTTCTTCAGGCGGTGAAGCTAAAACTTCAATGGCAACTCTCTCGATTTGTTCAATTTTTTTTATTTCTGATTCAACTTGTGCTGGTAGTGATCCGCGTAAAGGAGAATCTTCCGGTAAAATAAGCGTGATTTTTGCAAAATCATTATTGACTACGCAGCCATGTACGATTTCAGGTTCAACACTAACCAAAGGTTGCCCGTTATCTAAGGTAATTTTCGAAAATGCTGCTTCAAACTGTCTTTCTATGTCCATGTATTTTTTATCCTTATTGATTGTAAATAAAAAGCTATGACAAAATTATATACTATTGGTGAAATGTCGCAAATATTTAAAGCAAAAACTGAGAAAATTAATACAGATTTGTTGGTGCATGGATTCAGCATAGATTCTCGTACTATGAATGCAGGTGAGTTGTTTTTCTGCATCAAAGGAGAAAATACTGATGGACACCATTACATTTCTCAGGCACTGGAAAAAGGGGCCTGTGCGGTTGTGGCAGATCCTGCCTGCATTCCGGAAGCCATCCGTCAAAGTAGTTTTCCTCGAATTTTGGTCCCGGATCCCAATCTGGCTTTGCGGGAATGGGCAGCAGATATACGTAAACGGTTTACCGGAAAAGTGCTGGCTGTAACCGGAAGTAATGGAAAAACAACTACCAAAGAAATACTTGCCGGCTTATGTCGTCATCTTGATCCGAATGCATATGCGACTCCTGGAAATTTTAACAACTTTATTGGAGTACCTCTAACCTTGCTTGAAGCACCTCCGGATGCAAAATGGTGGGTAATTGAAATTGGTACAAATCATTTTGGTGAAGTTGCAGAACTTTCAAAAGTTGTTCAACCAACTGCTGGAATCATCACAAATATCGGTCAAAGTCACCTAGAGTTTCTGCAGAACACTGAAGGAGTTGCCAGAGAAAAATCAGGATTATTTGCAGGTATGTCACCTGGAAATAAAGTCATCGTTCCTGACACATTGCTGCATTTGGACTTGGTGGAAGAAGAAGCCGTAAAAGCAGGCGTAGATATTGTTAAAACAACTGCGGTTACAGAACAGGTAGCGGGAAAAAACTGCAAAATACACTTTTTTAACGAATGGTTTGAATCCTCAATTGACAGCCCTCTTTTGCAGCAAAACCTGGTTTTAGCCCTGACGCTTTTGAAAGAGGAAGGGGTACCGGTAGCTCTTCTTAAGCAGGCAGCAGCAGCCTTGGATTTGTCAGTGAAAGGCAGGTATCAGCAAATTGAAATGGATGATTGGATCTTAATTGATGATACATATAACGCCAATCCTTCTTCTTTTTATAGTGTGCTGGAAAATCTAAACAAAACTTATCCAGGTCTTCGAAAAATTGTCGTTTGTGGTGCCATGGCTGAATTAGGCGATTTAAGCCCGGAGTTACATCGTCAGGTCGGTGAAACAATGGTAAAGAATGGAGTAGAGAAAATGTTTGGACTTGGTGGTGCAGAAATAAAATTTTATCTTGAAGGCTGGAAAAATGGAGGAGGAGAAACCGAAGCAGCACAACGCTTTAGCGATATTGATGATTTAACGAAAACTTTCAGGGAAGAATTACGGGCGTCAGATGTTGTACTTGTTAAAGGCTCACGATCCGCGCAGATGGAACGCTTTGTTGAAGCAATGCTTTAATGTAATTCAATGGTTATTCAGTTGGTTACTTTTTCTTTCAAACTGTCAATAACTCCACCAGCTTTTTCAACAACCTTTTGTTCTTCAGCCAGTTCAAAAATTTCCTTCAGTGCCTTTTTTGAGGTCTGAAGAATATCATTTTCTGTAAACCAATCTACAACGTTTCCTGGAGTCAGCCCTTGAGCTCCTGCATAGTATGCAATTCCAGCAATGAGACAAACTAAAATTATTCGTTTAAACATCTTTTCATACCTGCATTATAAGATTTTCAGAGCCAGAATTGGTTAGGGTTCAGTACAATAGTTTCTTCACGTTTCGGTCCCGTAGAGATAATAGATACCTTTGCTCCTACCAACTCAGAAATTCTCTCAAGATAAGCCAGCATTTTCCGGGGAAGCTGATCATATTCAGTGATACCAGCAGAATTACATTTCCAGCCCGGCATTTCTTCTAAAACGGGAGTAACGTTTTCCAGCGATCTTGGTAGATTTTCAGTATGCTCTCCATTTGATAATCGATAAGACACTGCAATTTTGAGAGTGTCAAACTTATCCAGCACGTCCAGTTTCATTACAGCGATACTGGTAATTCCATTAAGACGAACTGCTTGACGTATAAGTAATGCATCAAACCAGCCACATCTTCGGGGACGCCCTGTTGTAGCGCCAAACTCATGTCCTTCAGACTGT
>Ga0206679_10002146_pt1 | contig 15876 bp, 20 predicted proteins | sample M110012015metaG_FD_155464 | JGI IMG/M metagenome (GOLD analysis project Ga0206679, IMG submission 155464) | Ammonia-oxidizing marine archaeal communities from Monterey Bay, California, United States - M1 100m 12015 | ecosystem: Environmental > Aquatic > Marine > Intertidal zone | place: USA... | reverse complement strand
ATGTGATCATAGTGGAATTTTACCTAATATTCATATGACAATTAAGGCAGTGGAACCAGAAAAACCTGATCCAAAACATTACATCTTAACTGTCAAAGATAATGGTCCTGGAATTGAATCCAAACACGTTCCTTTGGCTTTTGGGACTGTTCTTTATGGTTCAAAATTTGGTCTTAAACAAGCACGTGGAATGTTTGGATTAGGTGCAACCATGGCAATTCTTTATGGTCAAATTACAACTAACAAACCTGTAACTGTAAAGAGTAGCACTGATGGTAAAACTCAAGATCATTTTGAAATGTTACTAGATATTCAAAAAAACAAACCTGTAATTCAAAAACATGTTAAAAAAGAAATTTCTGAAACTGGATTGAGTGTTAGCATATGTTTAGAGGGTGATTATTCAAAAGCTGGGACAAAAATTCGTGAATATGTTAAACAAATTACCTTGATTACTCCATACGCAACAATAAATTTTGATGATCCCAAAGGCGAAAAAATTAAACAAAACAAAATTATTCGTTCAATGCCTCCTTCGCCAACCATAATTGCGCCACATCCATACGGAATTGATGTTGAAACAATACGACGTATGTTGGTTGATACTCATTATCAAATCCCCACTGTTGATGATAAAATGATTGAAAAAGTTCGAAAAGAACTTGGAATGTCAAAAAATAAATTTAGTTATGCCGACATTATGAAAAAAACTAACAAAAAATGGAAATCACTTACTCGTTCTGTACGTGTTGTCATTTCCTTAATGTCATTTCTTGAGGCTGATTTTGAAAAACTCCAAAAAATTAGAATAGAAGATGTTGATATTGGTAATAATAAAATTACATATTGGGATTATGGCGAATCTCAAACAATTGCGGTGGACATGGATCCTGAAAGTCCTTATTATAAACAATTAGCAAATACTGTTCAAGGAGAATCGCTAACACACTTCCTAACAAAACGATTTCAAAGAGTTGGACCAACTGCTGCAAATGAATTTTGTAAATTTGCAAAATTCAAACCTGAAACTAGAATTGGAAATATGAACAATCAGGATTTGGTAAAACTTAGTGATGCACTACAAACGTATGAAGGATTTCGTGCACCAGATCCAACCTGCCTTGCTCCTTTAGGTGCTGAACCTCTTGATAAAGGAATTGATAGATTTTTTGAGCCTGATTTCAAAGCAGTTGTACAACGAACTGCATCTGCATATTCTGGCTTTCCTTTTATTATTGAAATGGGAATTGCGTATGGTGGAAATATCCAATCCCGTGGAACCAAAGTTTACAGATTTGCAAATCGTATACCATTGTTATATGATGAAGGAAGTGATGTTGTACTGAAAGTTGTAAATGATACTGATTGGGGTAGATACAAAGTCAAAACTGATTCTGCACCTATGGTTATCATTTCCCATATTTGTTCAACACGTGTTCCTTACAAAACTGTAGGAAAAGAAAATGTTGCAGATCGTCCAGAAATTGAAAAAGAACTTAGATTAGCACTTCAATTTCTATCAAGAAAACTTTCTGGCTACATGTCTAAAAAAGGTCAAGCCGAAATGGCAAAAAAACGAGCTAATCTATATTCAAAATATTTGCCACTTGTTGCACAATTTTGTACTGAATTATCTGGAAATAAAAAAGAACCAAATTATAAAGAAATGATAAAAGAAGAAACCGCATTGACTAATTCAGATGGATCACTAGAAGAGGTAAAAAAGAATGGCTAAAAAACAGACTAAAAAAGAAACCAAAAGACAGACTAAAAAAGACAAAGTCAATAAGACAAAGGATCTAATAGCCCTTCTCAAAAAACATGGTGCTCAAGTGTATGAAGATCTTGAAAATGGTGAATTTCCAAAATTTTCTATTCCAAATCGTTCGATTAGTAACATAATTTATGATAAGAAATTAAGACAGTATGTATTAGGAACTAATACATCATTAAGAAGTTCAAGAAATAGTTCTCAATTACGTTCATTCACTCAATTATTATGGCTTGCATTTTTTGCTAACAAATTAACACATGAAAAAAAATCATCTACTCTTCGAGATGTTTATTATTCTTCTCAAGCATTTGCAGTAGATTTTGAAGATCAAGGCGAATCTGACAATATCATTGTTGATTTAGAAGCAGTCTTATCTCAACCTCGAGAAGACTTCTATGTATTTCCTGAAGAGAGAAGTAGTATTTTTGGTGATTTAACGATAGAGTATACAATCCCTGGTTATGAAGGAAAGACACAAAATCTTTCTAGCCATCCTGATGGATATGCAATTGGTCCGAGTATGACTTCTGCAGAATTAGTAGATACTAGTGCTGAACTTGTAATTGCTATAGAAAAAGGTGGTTTGTTTACTAGATTCGTTGAAGAACAAGTTGATAAAAAATTTAAATCAATAATTATCAATACTGGTGGTCAAGCACCTCGTTCAACGCGTACTTTGCTAAAACGGTTACATGATGAAATGGGTTTACCGGTTGTAATTCTAACTGATGGAGATGTGTATGGAGAACACATTGCAATGGTTATCAAATCTGGTTCAGCAAATGCTGCTCATCTAAAAGGATTAACTGTTCCTGATGCAAAATGGATGGGTGTATGGGCCACAGACATTGATAAATTCAAACTTCCTACAATTCCAATGACTGAATCTGACATAAAGCGTTGTTACGACTTATTGAAGGATCCTAGATATCAAGAAGGATTATGGAAAAGAGAACTTGAAGTATTTATAAAAATTAAGAGAAAAGCAGAACTAGAAGCATTTTCTAAATATGGTCTTAATAATATTACTGAAAAATATTTGCCTAAAAAATTAGAAGAATCAAAGAGCTTTTGATGTTTTAATTCTTAATGTTAAAACACCATTTCTATATTTGAAATCACCAATTTCCATTTCTTTTGGTCCTTCAATTTGAACTTCTTTTGAAAATCCTTGTGAACCTCTAATGTATAAAATTCCATCAATTAATCTGACAGCAATTTTATCCTCTGGACCTGGAACTTCTGCAACAAAAACTGTTTCATTATCTCCTTTGATTAAATCATATACCCAGTTCTTTGTTTCTTGTTCTCTTGCAGTGAACTTTGGTTTTTGAGTAATAACCATTTTTTTAATGACTCTAGTCCAATAAACTATTGTTACTAAAGCAATTCCAATTAGAATGAAACTAACAAATCCATTATCTGCTCGTAATGACATTGCATACACTAATCCAAAGAAAACTAGTAAAATTATGGGTACTACATAATTTAGCGATTTTTCAGTTGGTTGTGTTGCATTTGCATATTTACTCAATACACACAAAATTAGTTTTACCAAATATAAAGTATCTTTGATTTTTATAGGCAGAAACCTATGTGTAACTATTGACCGAAAATCCTCCAAAAAAAATCACAACAATGGAACTTATTACTAAAGGTTCATTGATTGCAGTACTAATTTCGGTTCCTACACTAATTGCATTTTTTGGTGTATGGGTTATTACTGGAGATTTGATTTCTGGAGCAGTCGCGGGATTGGTTACTAATTTTATTGCATTAGGTGTTTCATTTAAAATAGTTAATAAGAAATTTACCAAAAAAGCAAAAAATGATTTTGAATTATAATTACTAAAATGAACCTCTCAGAAATAACTAAAATTCTTGTATCTGAAATAAAATTAACAGAAAATCAAGCAAAAATCTTTTTACATATTGTAATTCATGGTAGAATGAATACCACGCAAATCTCAAATGATTTGCATATTTCTCTTGATGATGTAACTCAAAACTCAAAAAAATTAGTTGAGTTAGGTGGATTCATTGATATGCCTAATGATGAATTTGAGGCAATGCATCCTAGATTTACGGCAGTCAATATGTATAGAAAAATGTGTGAAAGAGAACAAAAAGAGTTCAAGAAAAATCTTGATATTGATAATATTGGTGTTGCACTTGAAGTATCATACGATGATGCAAGGACTAAATATAACAAAAAAAAGTGAAAAAATATGAGCGAAACTCCTTCCGAGTCTCCAAAAACTCCAGAAATTTACAAATGTTGTAATAATCCGCAAATAACGTATCTTGCTCCTGTTAATATCAACATTGAAGAACGTACTATTGGTTCTGTAGATGTTTGGAGATGTGCTGCATGTATGAAAGTATTTTGTGAAGAAAAAACATTAGGGATTGATTCTATTACTGATATAGTTGGAATGCCACGAATTGAAGATGATGAAAAATGGGCAGTTATTGTAAGTAAATTGCAAAAAGGTAAAGACAAATGGAAATTAGTTAAACTAAAGGAATCTGGAATGATAAAATTTGAAACTGCTGATGAAAAACTCATTGATCTAAAAATTGAAGATTACAAAATTGTTGATGATTTCCATTCAAGTTTTCTTGTATTAGATCATATACACACTGCAGTTGAAATTTAATCTTGAAAATTACTGTAAATATTCAAGAAATTACTGGTACTCAAATGGCTGCAAAAATTATTGGTGATTTTGTTGTTGATGAGCATTCATTTCCTTTTACTGGAATTGCATTTGGAAGAATTGGAGGTCAAAATATAGGAGTAAAACTTACTGCAGATGTGGAAAAAAATATCAAAGATTTAGGTTATGATCTAGATATTGTCATTGATACTCTACAAAAAAATCTCATTCAAGGTGATCTAACTCTTCCTGAAGGGTTGAAACGAGAATCTTTTGCTGATGATTAAAATTCTGCTTCTTCTAATGCCTTTTCACAAGAACATGATTTTGTAGCAGGAATTTTATCAATTAATACGGTAAGAAGTTTTTTTGTTAATTCAACATTTTTTGATAACGTTTCAATAACTTCTTTTGCAGTAACTGGTTTTTCTGCCCAAACATCATAATCAGTTATTGTTGAAATTGAAGCATAACAAATTTGTGCCTCTCTCGCTAATTGACATTCTGGAACTAATGTCATACCAATAATCTCTGCACCTGTACTCTTGTAAAATTTTGATTCTGCTTTAGTTGAAAATCTTGGTCCCTCTATACAGACATATGTTGCCTCCTTGTGAATTTTTAGTTTTTGGTTTTTTGCAACATTCAAAATAGCTTCTTGTAATTCTGGGCAGAATGGGTCTGCAACTGAAATATGTATCACTCTTCCATCTTCGGAAAATGAACCTTTTCGTGATTTTGTAAAATCTAAAAATTGAGTTGGTAATGCAAAGTCTTGTGGTGCAAATTCTTCTTTTAAACTTCCTACTGCAGACGGTGCAATAATTCTTTTCACTCCTAATTCTTTGAATGCCCAAATGTTTGCTCTAAAATTTATCATGTGTGGTGGAATCGTATGTTTTTTTCCATGTCTTGGTAAAAATGCAATTTTTCTTCCATTAAATTCACCAATTGTAATTGAATCAGACGGTTTTCCATATGGTGTGTCTATACTAATTTCTCTTGATTCTTTTAATAACCCTGAATCATAAATTCCTGTACCGCCAAAAATTCCAATTTCTGCAGTTTCATCCATTAGTATTCTACCAGTGATTCTGATCTATATTCTTTAATCTTTGCTCGTCCATTTAGTTCAAGTAATTCGATGATGAATGCAAATCCTATTACTTTTCCATCAATTTTCTCAATTAATTTGGCTGCAGCCTTGGCAGTTCCACCTGTTGCAAGTAAATCATCGCATATTAGAACTCTTTGCCCTTTCTGAATTACATCTTTTTGGATCTCTAATGATGTCTTTCCATATTCAAGTGTGTATGATGTTTTGAGAATTTTTCCTGGTAATTTTCCTGGTTTTCGTAAAAGAATCATTCCTTTGTTATAGTTTAGTGCTAATGCACATGCTAAGATAAATCCTCTAGACTCAATTCCTGCAAAGACATCCACATCATTTGGATGGAACTTTTTACCGAATTCTTCTACCACAAATGAAAGTGCAGATGGATCACCTAGAATTGGTGAAAAATCTCTGAATAAAATTCCCTTTTTAGGAAAATCTGCATATTCTGCAATCTTGTCTTTTAGATTCATAAAATTAAACGAAAAGTTGAGAAATAAAAACCGTTAGTTGATCAGTTTATAGTGAATTTTTCAGATGCATTTTTTAATCCATCATCTACATGTACTTCATATTCTCCTGATTTTACATCTAATGGAATTTGCCAAATTGTTGAAAATTTACCATTATTTTTTGCAGCAAAATTTAATTCTGCAATTTTCTCTCCATCCAAGTTAATCACTGTAAGGGTTATGGTTGCACCACTTGCTCCAGATCCCTGAATATTCATAGTTTCGGAAATGTTGAAATTGTCTTTTTCTAATATTATGATCATTGTTTCATTATCACTTGTCACTTCAAATTCTGTCTGCTTAAAATTACCTCCACTTTTTGCATCTATTTTCCATATTCCAGTTTTTCCATCCATTGGAATTCTAAAATTATCTATTTTGAAAACACCCGATAAATCTGAAAATGTCTCAAATCTTTTAATTACTTTTCCATTAGGATCACTTATTGTTACATCTAATAAGACGTTTTTAGTATTAGTTTTACCTAAAATGAGAATCTGTTCTCCTTGCAGATAATCATTTCTTGTTGTTTGAACTGTAATTGCTCCAGATCCTGTAGTAAACCCAACTGTAAATCTAGCTTCATCCATACTTTCACCTCTTTGTGCACTAAGTGTGTATGCTCCGCTGGATAATTTATCTGAACTAATTTCATACAATTCTATTCCATCAGGTCCTAAGTTTATTGAGTCTGAAAACATTTCTCTGTTTGCTGAGTCAATAAGGATTAATGACACTTGACCATTAGAAACTCCTTGAATTAAAATATCCACATTCTCACTTACATTAAAATTTAATTTTATTGGGTCCAAAATCAAAATTGCTTCTGGTTCTTGTCCCACTCCAAAAGTTGTAATTCCTTCTCCATCACCTTGGAACAAATATAGAATATACGTTCCTTCAACTGCATCTCTTCCAATTGGAATTTCAAATTGAATGTTTCCTGTTTCTCCTACACTTACACTTCTAGAGAAAATTTCTGTGCCTACTGAATCTTCTAAACTAATAGATATTTCTTGATTTGGTTTTCCTGTTCCACTAAAGTATACAGTTTCTCCAGGTTGATACATGGTTTGTTCTGTTAATACGTTGATTGATTTTGCACTAATCACATTAAAATTTCTAAGTATTGTATTCATTCCATCGTCAATTTCAATAGAAATGTTGCCTAGGATTAACTCTGGAGAAAATAAAGTTTGATATTCCCATTTTGAATCAGCTCCAACTAAAATTGTATCTGTATTTATAATGTCTCCATTTGGATGTTTAGATGTAATTGTTATTGTTGAATTTGGTGTTGCTACTCCAGTAAGAGTAATTGTTTCTCCGCGTTTTACATCTTTTGGTGTATTCCCAATTGATAGTTTTATAATTTCTGAAATTTCTCTATTCTCTGTTTGTAAAATTCGCAAACTCATAATTTTTTCATTTCCTCCCAAGTCTTGTAACACAAACTCTGTTCTTTCATCATTTATTATTTTAGGTATTTTTGATGTAAAAAGAATTTTTCCATCATCATTTACTTTTACCTTTTGTGTAAAATCATTTTGTATGTAGAAGTCAAGAGATTGTCCTGGAACAAAATTTTCTCCAACAACTCTAAAGTCTGTATTTGAAGATGGATGTTCAGGAATAAATCTAAATGTTGAATCATTATTTATGCCTATGTTCTTTGGGTTGTTTAATTCTATTTCATCATTTGCTGTTTCTGAAATAATAATTTTTGTAGTTGCAGAAGTTATAACTTCTCCATTTGTGTTTAATGCTTTCCAATTGATTGTTGGATTTTGTTCTGTTGTTTTAATTCCAAATTTAACGCCTTCCCCTGGGTTTACATCATTTTGTGATGTAAAAATAATGACTCCTTGAGGTGTATTTTTCCCCATCCATCCTTGTTCTGTTTTGAAAGATTTGAATTCATTATCTCCACTTAGCCAAATTCTCACGCTATCTATATTGTCTGTACTGCCTCTACTATTTTTTAATTCAAGTATTACTGAATCTTCAAATCCTATACTTGTGGCAACAACGTCATCTGCAAAACTACTTTCAAAATTTGATACAAGAATAATTGATGAAATTAATAATAATGAAAAAAGCACAACTGAATATGAGCCCATTACAATGATTTTCTACTATCTACAATTAAATCTTAATGAGAATTGATTCATGAACTTTTCATTTTTATACGACTTGAGTTGCTTTTAGATCGTATGGATTTTCTGACCACCATTTAGTATACAACTGATCAATTTCTTTCATATCTGAACTATTTAGATAATTTCCATTTGACATATCAGAAAATGTTTGTATTTCTCCTTCACTAATCACTGTTGGAAAAACTGAGGAAATACCTTGTTTTGATAAGATGAATTTTATGGCTAATTCTGTTATAGTTAGTCCATTTCTATCTGCAATTTGTCTTAATTCTTCAACTTTTTTCAATGAAGCTTTAATCCATTCTCCTTTTCGTACTGAACGATGGTCTTTTTCATCAATTTTTGTATCTGCATTTACTTTACCAGTTAAAATTCCTGATGCATCTGGAACTCTAACCAGAATTCCTACATTATTTTCTATACCTGAATTCAATAGTTCATTTCCTGGAGTTTGTTCTAAAATATTAAAAACAGTTTGAACTGCTGTCACATTTTTTCTTTTCATTGACTCTAATCCTTCTTCAGTCCATCCTATTGCAGGACCTAATGCAATTTGGTATGTTTTTATTTTCTCTTCTTCTGCTAATTTATCCAATGTATTGAAAATCGAATCATCTTTAATGTGATGCATTTTTGGATTGTGTAATCCATACATGTCTACATATTCTGTCTTTAATCTACTCAAACTATTGTTTAATGCTTTACGTGTGAATGCTTCATCAAATTGTTGTGGTAGTTCTGTATGACCAATCTGTTTAACCTGTTCAAAATCATACCCATATTTTGTTGAAATTATAACTTCATTTCTCATATCTTTGAATACTTCTCCAATTAATCGTTCACTTTTTCCTTTACCATACATGTCTCCTGTCTCAAAGAAATTTATTCCACAATCATATGCTCTTTTCAACATTCTCTTAGCTTCATCTTCATCAATTTCTTTTCCCCACCAATTCAATGCAATTGTCCATGCTCCAAAACCAATTTCAGAAACCTCGATTCCACTTTTTCCTAATTTATTATATTTCATTTAACAATCTCCTTAAATTCTTGTAATTTTTGCTCAATTTCATTATCTTTCAAAGCTGATTCACCTTCTTGAAAATTAGAATTTAATTCTATCCAAGATTTGCATCCTGAAAACTCAGGTTTTAAGGACAAATTAAATTCTGGAATTTTAATCGTCTTTAAGAATATTGCTTTGATTGGTTTTTCAGGCATCCAATTTCTTCTTTCTTGAATGTATTCATCACTCCAAACATGAAATGATGATAAATCATTGATAATATCATTACATTCTATATCTTTTTCATACAATATTTTTGCGTATGATGTAATTTTATTAAATCCTTCATCTGGCTTTTTGTTCAAGACATCATTTAGAAAATCATGAAATTCTGGTTTTACATGTTTTGTTTCTTGATGTTCCCATGTTGGAAATAAAAAAAATTTTTTAGATTTAATATTAAATCCTGACGCAGTTTCCAAAATTCCACCTTTTCTTAAAATTACAGTTTGTTTACCTTGTTCTAGAGCCTTTACTATTGTGGCCCATTCTTTTAATGCATCCATTATCCAAGACTTGTAATTATAGGAACTATATCTTTTTTCACACAAACAATCATTGGTGTATCTTCTTTGATAAATGCAGAAACCTTGGTTCCTCTAAGTTCCATTACCATATCTTGGAAAATATTTAGATCATCTGATTCAAATGCTAACATGAAATCTTGATCATGTATGCCAAAGGAATATGTTGTGTTCAGTTCTACTTGTGGATATTTCTGACTAACTTTGATATGTTCGTCCATCATTTGTTTTCGTTGTTCAAGTGGGAGAAGATACCATTCTCTTGTTTTAATAAAAGGGTAGACCACTGCATATTTTTTTGCTTCTAATCCTCCTACAAATGAATGAATTCTATTTGTTTGAGCATAAATTGATGGTCGTGTTGATGAAAAATATACTATGGATGGTGTGATGTATTTTCCAACTACAGTCAAGTATATTTTTGAAATTGTTTCTTGAATATCTTCTATTGATTCAGACATACACCAAATTAAAAAATCAGCATCATCTCTTAATCCTAGTGTTGAATATGTCCTAATTTTTACTGGAGCATTTTCTAAAATATTTTCTAATTCTCTTGCAGATTCTTCTTTTGCCAAGTCTGCCATCCATCTCCATTTGGGATCTATCTTGAAAAATGAAAAATTAAAAAAATATCTCTTATTTTCTTCAGACATGATGACTCATTTGTTGTCTAATATTTAAAATAATTTTTGATTCTTATTATTTGGCTTCTTCTAAAACCCAATCATAACCACGTTTCTCAAGTTCTTGTGCAAGTGATGCATCTCCACTTTTCAAAATCCTACCATCTGCAAATACATGAACATGGTCCAATTTATCTAAGAAATTTAAAATTCTTGCATAATGTGTAATTACAATTGTTGTTGAATCCTTATCTGACACTTGACTAATTGCTTTTGCAACTGATTGTACTGCATCTATATCTAATCCAGAATCTGGTTCATCTAAAATTGAAATTTTTGGTTTTAATACTGCCATCTGTAAAACTTCTGCACGTTTTTTCTCTCCACCTGAAAAACCTTCGTTCAAATATCTTGAAAGAAACTCTTCTTTCAATCCTACGGACTTAATATTTTCTTTAAGATAATTTTGAAATTCTCTCACTGTGATGAATACTTCTCTATCATCTCCTTTCATTGCTTTACTTAATGCGTTGTAAGAGGTTCTAAGAAAATGTGAAAAACCTACACCTGAAACTTCTGTTGGATATTGAAATCCTAAGAATAGTCCTTTTTTTGCTCTTTCATCTGCTGTTAATTCTAAAATACTTTCTCCATCAAGAAGAATATCTCCTTTAGTAACTTCATATTTTGGATGCGCCAAAAGTGTGTAAGATAAAGTACTCTTTCCGGAACCATTTGGCCCCATAATTGCGTGAACCTCTCCTGGACCTGTTTTCAAATTAACACCTTTGAGAATTTCTTTCCCTTCTCTTTTTACATGTAAATCCTTTATTTCAAGTACTGCCATTGAATTTATTCTCTAATGTTTGTATATAATCTCGACGAATTTTAGCTAATCCTAATGTAAAATAAAGAGAAGAGGGGGGGATTATTTTTTGGCTAAAATAGGTCTTAATGTCAAAGTCATCTTATGTGTTGAAAGAATTTCTTTGACTCTATTTCTGATTGTTACTTCTGTAATGCCAGAAACTGTAGACACGTCTCTTTGCAGAACACTTTGTCCTAACAAAACTGAAGATACATACAGATATGCTGAAGCTATTCCGTTTGGCGCTTTACCATCTGTGATGCTTTTTGTTTCAGTTTTTGAAGCAATCTCTAAAGCAAGTCGCTCAACTCTTACATCTGTTTTAGTTAGATTTGCGATCTTTGAAATGTACTTGTCCATAGTAACTATTGGAGTGGCTACATTTCCTATTTCTAAAACAAGATTTCTGTAATATTTTGCAGCTAACTTTGTTTTTGGCTTTACATCTTTTGGTGCACATACATTCTTGCAAATCTCATCTAATGATCTGACAATTCCACATTGTTTGCATGCCATATACACTACTGCTACAGTAATGCTAATGACTGATTTGCCTTTGACCTCGATATTTTTTCCATCTAAGCTTCGGTAAATCATGGATGCTGTCTCGATCACGTTTTTTGGAAGACTACAACTATCACATGTCTCGGAAATTTTTCCTAAGACATTAGTTAGTCTTCTCTCTCGTGGAGATGTCACTCGAACTCTTTGTTGCCATTTTCTTAGATTTTGCATTTGATTAGAAACTGTACTTGAGATCTTTTTTCCACTAAAGTCTGTGGATGAAATTGAGATGTCAGTTGCAATTCCCATATCGTGTTGTGCTAGTGTTGTTTGTCCAGAGGCTCTTGCTAATTTCATTTTATCTTCGAGATTTGATGTTTTTGTTTCTGGACCCATATTAGCCATTTGTTCATCAACGACAATGCCGCATCCGGAACAAATTCTCTCACCATTATGAATGTCATCAACAACTGGAGATTTACATTCATCACAGCAAGATTGTATTTCTAATGTATTCATCTATGTTTTCTCCTGCTTTTTTTCTTTGCAGGAGCTTGATCAAGTGCATAAACTTTTTTTCCACTAATCTTTCTCAAATTATTTGTTAGTGGTATAGCTGACGCAAAGGGACTTGATACGGGTCCAATCAATTCTGTAACTTTAGCAATTTTTTGGCTATTACTATCGCAAAGAATTTGACCCTCAGGTACCTCTGAGTTGAGTCGTACAATGACTCTGCCACTATTGGCTAAGTGCATAACTTCACCTACCTCCTGCAATTACAATTTACAAGTTTTGATAGTTTTCATAAAGTTCTGTCAACAAAACTTTAGTTTGTAGCTATTTTCGTTACTGTTTTGATTGTTTTGCTCGTTTGGAAACTAATTTCTGAGAAATTTTTTCAAGTATTGTTGTCTTTTTTTCTGTTTTTGGCAGAACAATGTAACCTGACCTAACGTATGGCCTTTTTGGAAATCTAACTTGCTCTTTGGTTTCATTAGGTTGTAGACCTGCGGCATTTGATGCATCGATTAATTCTTTTAGTGATGGGTCGAAAACACATTTTTCTTTTGATAATCTTCTTCCCTTGTTACGTGGTAATGTCTTGTTAAAATAATCAAGCCAGATTACGACGTGTTCGTAATCTTTCATATTCCTATTTTACTAAAATTCCACTAGCTGTTCCGCTTTGACCTGGTCTTGATACAATTCTACATTTACCATCTTCTGTTTCAACAATTGCACCTTTTGTAATTATTCCACGTCTCTGATAATCATTGTTTGTTTGATTCTCTAGAACTTTGACTATTTTTGATTTTTTTACTTTAGAATTATCCATAACTAAATTCACAAAGCTTGCAATCTTCAAACCTGTTTTTCTATTATTTCCTCTAGTCTTTCTTGTGATCGTTTCTTGTTCTTCTCCACCTTCAGCTTCATTTGGATATCGGTCCATCTCAAATTTCTGTCTAGTTTTTAGAGGATGTCTATGACCTCCTGTAATCTTACTTGTCTTTAGATTCTCTACAGATTTCTTCATGAAATGTTTTTGAATTACTCTAATTTATACAAAACGCAAGATTTGATAACTTTTACGTGTATTAATTATAATTAATTGTGTTAGAGGTAGTGTTTTTGGTACGTACTTTTTTGAATAATTTTTGTCTTAATGTATCATCGTCTCCTTGAATTCCAAAATATTTTTTAAATTTTTCAGTTGTTGTAAATATTTTGTATCTTCCTACACTTTGATGTTCTATGAAATCTAATTGAGTTAATTCTTTCAAATGTGAATAAACTCCTGTTCCTCTAACCTCCACTAATTGCTTGGTTGAAATTGGTTGTTCATATGCAATGTAAGATAATGTCTTTTGGGTTGCTCTTGCCAACATTGGTCTTGATGCATATTTTCTCCCAATTGTTGAACTATATTCTGGTTTTAGTTGGAAAACATATGAACCGTCTGGCAAGTTAGTGATTTCAATTGCTTTAAACACTGATTTTGTTTTTTGAATTAATTTTGTAAGTAAATTTAATGTTTTTACTCTCGATTCTGTTCCTGATGCTCTAATCAGATCTTCTATACTTAGAGGTCTACCTGCTGAATATAATGCAGATTCTATTCGTGCAGTTGCTTCATCTTCGTTATTAATTTTAACCATGCTTATCTCCATGTTGAAATTGACTTAAAACCATCTTTTTCATATCGTTGATCAAATTGTAAATTATTATTTGATTAGGGTGACCCTAATCTCTTCTTCTCCTTCTTCTTGCATAATGTCTATTTTTTCATCTCTTGCTAAAAATAAGATTGCAAAGAAACATCTGATAGAATTCGTCGTATCTAACTCCTCCACAATCTTTTCAAGTAATAGTGATCCATTTGCTTGAAGTTTTCTTAATATCAGATTTTGATACTCGCCTATTATATTCTCAAGATTATTGAAATATTTCTTAAAATCAGGTGGTTCTATTGGTTCAAATTTTAATCTGTTATTCTTCCTTTCTCTAGGATTTGCAATTGTACCAATTAAATTTTCAAGTAAATCTAGTAATTCATCTAGACTAACAGGATATGTTGATTCATGTCTATATGGAAATTCAAGAATATCTATATCTACATCAGTTCGTTGGCGAAGAGGCTTTTTCTCCATTGCTGCTTTTTGTAATGCAAAAATACTCTCTACTTTTAATTTGTAAATTAATGATGATGACAATGCGGCCATTCCTGCTACTCTAAGATCCTTTTTGTCTGCCTTTTCCAAAATTTTTAATAACATTGATAAAATTTGAATAATATCTATATCCCAAACGTCTCTTTTTTGGATACCTTCTGGATTAAATAACACATTGATTGGAACTTTAGAAATAAGTGATTTTGTATCTTCCTGACTCACAAATTTATCATATTTTGATTGAATAATATCTATCGACTCTATTTTCTTTTCATCATCAGTCAACTCTTATATTATAAAATGAAAAATCCATTTTGTGAAAGCCGCACAGATCATAGAACCTGATAAGCCTCTTGAATTAAATCAAGTTGAAATTTCTGACCCTACTGGAACACAAGTTTTACTCAAAGTACTCTCTACGGGTGTCTGTCATAGTGATTTACATCTTTGGGCAGGTGGATATGATACAGGTGATGGATTCATGAAAGTTACTGATAGAGGTGTTAAATTTCCTGTAACTCCTGGTCATGAGGTTGTTGGTAGTATTGAAAAAATAGGCGAATCCGTAAAAGATGTAAAAATCGGTGACACTGTTTTGGTTTACCCATGGATTGGATGTGGTAATTGTCCAACTTGTCAAAAAGGTGATACAAATTTATGCGAAACTCCAAAATCATTAGGTATTTTTCAAGATGGTGGATATGCCGAAAAAGTAATTGTTCCTGACTATAAATTTTTAGCAAATATTGGGAATGTGAATCCTGATTCAGCATCATCGTTAGCATGTTCTGGATTAACTGCATACACTGCAATCAAAAAAGCATTAGTAAACAATCCAGAATCAATTCTAATTGTTGGTGCAGGTGGTTTAGGTTTAATGGGTGTACAGATAGCAAGTCATCTGACAAAATGTAATATTATTTGTGCAGATTTAGATGATAACAAATTAAACACTGCAAAAGAATTAGGTGCAACACATATTGTAAATACAAAAGAAAGCGATGCACCACAAAAAATAATGTCTATTTGTAATGAAAAAGGAGTTGATAGTATAATTGACTTTGTAAATGCACCGCCAACTGTTAAACTTGATTTATCTGTAATCAGAAAACGTGGAAATATTATTCTTGTTGGGTTGTTTGGTGGTTCAATAGAATTACCTTTGGTAACTATTCCGCTAAAAGCACTAACAATTCAAGGTGCTTATACTGGAAATTATAGAGATATGGTCGAATTAATTGAACTCGCTAAAAAAGATGTCATCAATCCAATTGTATCGAAACACTATACATTAGATGAAGCAACTCATGCTCTAGATGATTTAAAAAACAGAAAAATTTTGGGACGCGCAGTAATTAATCCATAATTAAAAAATAATGGTCCCCACTGAAGGA
>Ga0206679_10002144_pt1 | contig 15884 bp, 9 predicted proteins | sample M110012015metaG_FD_155464 | JGI IMG/M metagenome (GOLD analysis project Ga0206679, IMG submission 155464) | Ammonia-oxidizing marine archaeal communities from Monterey Bay, California, United States - M1 100m 12015 | ecosystem: Environmental > Aquatic > Marine > Intertidal zone | place: USA... | reverse complement strand
CCCATCAACTCCGCTAGCAATTGCTGCTTTGGCTATTGTTTCTATCATTTCAGGTTTTCCTCCAGTAATACCACTTTCTTGGTTTGGTTGTTGCAGGGAATGTGTGATATCCATTATTACAGGAGTCCCGAACTTTTTCATTGTTGGTATTCCTCTAAAATCTACTACCATATCTTGGTATCCAAACATAGTTCCTCTATCTGTCAGCATTACTGTAGTATTTCCGCTTTCCTTTACTTTGTTTACTGCATGTATCATACTGCTAGCGGATAGGAACTGACCTTTTTTAATATTTACTACTTTTCCTGTTTTGGCAGCAGCTACTAGTAATTCTGTTTGTCTGCATAAAAAGGCAGGAATTTGTAATACATCTACATATTTGGCTGCTATTTCAGCTTCTTGTGCTGAGTGAATATCGGTTACTGTAGGGATATTAAATTTTCCTCCTACTTTTTTAAGGATTGTAAGTGCTTCTATATCTCCAACTCCTGTAAAAGAATCTATTCTGCTACGGTTTGCTTTTCTGTAGCTTCCTTTAAATATAAATGGTATTTCTAGTTTATTACAAATTGTAAGTAGTCTTTCAGCAATTTCGAAAGCCATTTCTTCTCCTTCAATAGCACATGGACCAGCAATCAAGAAGAAATTACCACTATTGTTGTGTTGTATGTTGTTTATTTTTGTTAGCATATTAAAAACGGGCACTTAGTTGCAGATATCCACTTAATTTTGTTTTATCCTCCTTAAACAGACTGTCAAAATTATAGGTTCCTATCATTAAATTTCTTCCTTTATTTGTAATTGCAAGATGAATTTTTGTTCCATCTGTATATCCTCCGGTACAAAAACCTACATACGAATATAGATATTTTAAGTCCATCATAGTAGCAATATCTACAGAAGTCTTATAAGCAGATTCTTCAAATCCTCTAAGGAACAATCCACCTTTATCAATTTCATATGCTTGCCATCTGCTAGTTATTACAGTTCTTAAATCTTTAAATATAACATAATCAAGTTTCTTAGTATAATTAAAAGAAATTTTTGCTGGTATATACGACCTAAATTTCTTATTTTGATCATCAACAACATCTGTAGAAATATCTAATATAGAATCGTTAAAATCAAACATATTATCAAAGTCATCTATTTCTATACCGCTAAATGAGAATGTACTATCAGTAGACGATACAATTGAGTTTTTGTTCCAATTGATAAAACCAAAATCTTTTACACAAATGCTATAAATTTCTGATTCATCTTTGTTATAAGTAAAAGAAAAGTCAGTAGCCAAACCACTTCCGTTTCCTGCAAATAAAGACAAGTCTGTAGTGTCTGTAACTAGAGCATTTATATCATAATTAACATCTAAGGAAGTACCCAAAAGAGAGGTGTATAAACTTCCTTTATTAGTATGAAATTGTGCATGATGATTACCAGATAAATAGGAGAATGCAGTATTAATTTCAAATGAATTGTTATTATTTAAATCTTTAATAAAATTATAACCAAATTTATATTGCTGATATCTGTCTGCCCTAAGTATTGTATTAGAAAAGTCCAGAGTTTCATCCTGATAATCAAAGTTTCCATGAAAAGCAAGTTTTAGAAGGTCATCCTTAAAGGAAGAGTTTATTGTGTTTACATCAGAAAAAGTAAGATAAAAAGAAAACATCTTTTCAGTTAAAAAAGAATAATGAAATGAGTTTCTTACTTCAGCATTTAATCTGTTTATATCATCACCAGAATTTATCCAATCTTCTTTCATCTGATCTGTAATAAACCCTCCGAATAACATTGTGTTAAAAAAGTCTGTGCTTAAATCATCAGATTCTGCAATAACGGAACTACTAAAACTAATGTTATTGTGTTTTGTTTGATTATTTTCAAAATCTTGCGCTACCGTAAATAAAGGTAAAAAAAGTAGTATTGTTATTTTCTTCATATTATTTCCCTATAATTTGTTTAAACCTAGCGGAAAGTGAAACGTCCATACTATAATAACTGTAGATATTTACATGTTCTGTTAATGAACTTGTAGTAAAAGAGCTAATAACTTTCACATTCTTTACATTATCAAAATTAGTGTTGTTTATTGTAAGTACCGTTTGTTTTGGGCTAGTTACTTTATTAAATTCGTCTGTGTTTGCAGATTCAATATTTGTATTATTAAACAATGTATCAATTACATTATAATATTCATCCATAAGTATAATATCAATTTTTGCAGATAGAGGGAAACCATTTATTAGTGTAATATATAATTCATCAATTTCTATTTCTTCATCAGAAGAAAGATCTGCGGAAATAGTTCCAGAAATAGTTAAATTATTTGCAATAAATGAAAGAGGTACTATTGCATCAATACTTGCGTTAATTGTATAATCAGTATAAATAAAGTCCTCTGTAGTATTAGGTCCGCTGGGATTAAGATAAATATTACATCCTATAGTTGCTTGGTTTGGAAATATCTCAATCATATCAGCTGCATTTAAACTTATAGATGTATTTGTAGGTGTTATTGGTAATTCTCCGTTATCTAAAGAAGCCCTATTAATATTGTAATTTGTACCAATTACAATATTTCCGTTTTGGTCTGTTGTTGCAGATACAGCTGGTAAATTGTCATTTGTGTTATCAGTATTTAATTCTGTAAAAATTATTGCAGCATCTGCACCAATTGAGTTTTCGATATTAAGGTTTAATGAAACTTCATTTAGATCTAAACTTCCGCTAATTATTTTGTTTAAGGCATCTGTTGTTGTAGTTTTTGGATCTACAATAAAAGTGTCGCTACCAATATAACCCTTTGCATATTCAGGTACAAATGTTAATTCTACATAAGAGCAGAAGCTATCCATTTCATTTAATGTTACTAACTCCCCTGTGGAGTCAATAAAAGCAAACATTTCTGTGTAAATTGTGTTTGTTGTATCTCCTCCTTCTCTATCTTCTTTACCTGTCATATCCAATATATAACCATCAAAATTATGTGTAATTGTTGTCCATTCTCCGAACTGTGTAGGTGGAATTACATTTTCTGAAACAAACGGAACTCCATTTTTTGTTAATGATGGAATATTGTAATATATTCTCCCAGTATCAGGAAGTGTACTCAGAACTATCATTTTAACTTCTCCTTTTTTTATTTTTATTTCTCTGAGTTGAGCATCACCAATTATAACAGAAACTTCTTTTAGTGTTTCAGATATTTCTTGTTCGGGAAAAAATGCAGTTGCTTGATTTATTACTAGCTGTGTTAAAGAAATAGTTGTAATTATAGCGTCCTCATAATTAATTCCAACTGATCCGTTTGAGGCATTTAAATCCATATTTTCAATAATTGCAATAATGTTTTTATCTAATGTCTGTCCAGAAATGTCTACACTATCTGCCAAAGAAGTTCCAGAAGGAATTAAAGGATATGTAAAATCAGCAATTGTAGATAAATTTATTTCATTAAGAAGAATAATATGAACATTTGCAAGGTCTGTAGGGAAGTTGTTTGTTATTGTAATAACCAAATATCCGTTTGATAAGGTCATAGTTTCAAAATACTCAGAACCATCAATAAGAGTTGTGTCATCTTCAGAAACTCCAGTAAAAGCAGGGATAGAAGCATTTCCACCATCAGGAAAAAGTATTGTACCTAAAGGAATTTCTGAAATAACAGAACCGATAGTAATTGTATCAGAAATATTAATATCTTTAAAGTTTATATCTGCAACTTTAGATACATTTTGTTCGGTAACGGTATTTATATTTAACAAAGAATCATAGTCCGAACCAAATAATTCTGTGCTATAAACCAGATTAATTAAACTATCTGTTCCTAAATCAATATTTGATGAATAATCTGTTTGTTCTACAATGTCAGATATGTTTATTTCCGCATGTGCAATCGGAACAATCATATCTGTCTCCCAACTAGGGTTTTCTAGTTCATGTTTACATGAAACAACAATGAAGCTGATGAATAACAGAAATAGTATTTTTTTAATCATGATAGTGGATTTTAGGTGAGCAAATATAGTTAATATTTATATTTCCCTTTCCAGATAGATTTTAAAAGAGTACGGAAGGATTTTTCTTTAGTATTATTTGTAGGTTGATAAAAAGTATTTCCTTTTACCTCTTCAGGTAAAAATTCCTGTAATTTATTCGGATTGTCATGTGAGTACGAATAATCTTTTCCGTAACCTAGTTCTTTCATTAGTTTACTCGGAGCATTTCTTAAATGTAGAGGAACAGGAAGATTTCCTGTTTGTTTTACGGTTTCTTGTGCTTTTCCGATTGCTAAATAGGATGCATTAGATTTAGGACTACATGCTAAATAGATTGTTGTTTGAGATAAAATAATTCTACTTTCTGGGAAACCAATAACCGAAACTGCCTGAAAACAATTATTTGCAATTACAAGTGCTGTAGGATTTGCATTTCCTATATCTTCTGATGCTGCAATTAGTAATCTTCTGGCAATAAATTTAACATCTTCACCTCCTTCAATCATTCTGGCAAGCCAATAAACTGCACCGTTTGGGTCCGAGCCTCTTATTGATTTTATAAATGCAGATACAATATCAAAATGATGTTCTCCATTTTTGTCGTAAGCAGCTATGTTTTGTTGTGATGTACTTAATACTAATTCATCCGTAATAACTATATTTTCTTCTGATTGGGAAGAAATAACCAAATCGAATATATTTAGTAATTTTCTGGCATCTCCTCCAGAAATTCGTAATAAAGCATTTGTTTCTTTCAGAGTTATTTTTCTTTCTTTTAGATAGGTGTCTTCCTTTAAAGCTCTATCTAACATTTCCAGAAGTTCTTCTTTTTTTAGGTATTCCAATACATAAACTTGAGACCGAGATAGAAGTGCAGAAATAACTTCAAAAGAAGGATTTTCTGTAGTAGCACCAATTAAAGTTATCACTCCTTTTTCTACTGCACCAAGTAAGGAATCTTGCTGAGATTTACTAAATCGGTGTATTTCATCAATAAAAAGAATAGGAATATCTTTCCCGAATAATCCTAAAGAGGATGCTTTATGTATAACTTCCCGAACATCTTTTACTCCTGAATTTACAGCGCTTAAGGTATAGAATGGTCTATCGAGTTCCTTTGATATAAGATTAGCTATTGTAGTTTTTCCAACCCCTGGTGGTCCCCATAAGATAATAGAAGGAATTACTTTTTGTTGTATTTGTTTGTAAAGAGGAGCGTTATTACCGATAAGGTGTTTTTGACCTATTACTTCTGATAATTTACTTGGTCGTAAGCGCTCTGCTAAGGGGATGTTCTGCATGAGCTAAAAGTACATAATTTTATAGTATAAAAGTCAAACATTTTATGTTGAATAAATATTTTTTTTCTCTTTCTACTATAAATCAAAAAACTATATTTGCAGGATAATATAATTTTTAAATATCTACATGAGTAATTACAAGGAGTACAAAGGTTTAAGCCTGCCAAACATACATAAAGAAGTACTAAAAGATTGGAACGATAAAAATATCTTTCAGGAGTGTATTAAGAGAAGTAAAGGAAAACCAACTTTTACTTTTTATGAGGGTCCTCCTTCTGCAAATGGTATGCCAGGTATTCATCATGTTATTGCTCGTACAATAAAAGATTTATTCTGCAGATATAAAACCCTGCAAGGATATCAAGTAAACCGAAAAGCAGGATGGGATACTCATGGACTTCCGGTAGAACTTGGTGTAGAAAAAACTTTAGGGATTACTAAAGAAGATATTGGCAGTACTATCTCGGTAGAGGATTATAATAAAGCTTGCCGTACAGATGTAATGAAGTTTAAAGGGGAGTGGGAAAAACTAACTAACGAAATGGGTTATTGGGTAGATATGGATAAACCATATGTTACTTACGATAACAAATATATAGAAAGTGTGTGGTGGCTTTTATCAGAATTACACAAAAAAGAATTATTATATAAAGGTTTTACTATTCAACCTTACTCACCAAAAGCGGGTACTGGTTTAAGTACACACGAGCTAAATCAGCCGGGTTGCTATAAAGATGTAAAAGATACTTCTGCAGTTGCAATGTTTAAGATTACAGAGGATGAAAAATCAAATTTTATTTTTGATGGGGAACAAGATATTTCCTTTATCGCTTGGACTACCACTCCTTGGACTTTACCATCCAATACTGCACTTGCAGTTGGTAAAAAGATAACTTATGTAAAAGTGAAAACTTTTAATACTTACACTTCCGAGTCTATTACTATCGTGATGGCAAAAGATTTACTACATAAGTATTTCACAGATGGTATTTCATTAGAAAATTATAAAGAGGGAGATAAACAACTTCCTTACGAAATTGTAGAAGAATATAAAGGAGAGCAATTAAATGGAGTAAATTACCATCAGTTATTACCTTATGCACAGCCAGAAGATGGTGATGCGTTCCGTGTTATTTTGGGAGATTTTGTTACTACAGAAGATGGAACTGGAATTGTACATGTTGCTCCTTCTTTTGGTGCGGACGATAATTTGGTAGCCAAACAAAATGGTATTGGTTCATTAACCTTAGTTGACGGACAAGGAAGATTTAAAGAGGAGGTTACCGATTTGGCAGGACAATATGTAAAGGATGAGTTTTATACTGAATCAGATGAAAAACCAAAGTATCCTGCAGATGTGCAGATTGTAATTAACCTGAAAGATAATAACAGACTATTTAAGTCTGAAAAATACGAACATTCTTATCCTCATTGTTGGCGTACGGACAAACCTATTTTATATTACCCAATGGATAGTTGGTTTGTAAAAACTACCGATTACAAACAAAGAATGATGGAACTAAACAATACCATCAACTGGAAACCAAAATCAACTGGAGAAGGTAGGTTTGGTAATTGGTTAGAAAACTTAGTAGATTGGAATCTTTCTCGTTCTAGGTTTTGGGGAATTCCTATTCCTATTTGGAGAACGGAAGATGGAGAAGAAGAGATTTGTATTTCTTCAGTAGAAATGTTACAAGCTAAGGTAGAGAAATCTGTTGCAGCAGGAATTATGAAAACAAATCCATTTTCTGAATTTGAAGCAGGAAACTTCTCGGAAGAAAATTATAATACTTTTGATTTACACAGGCCATTTGTAGATGATATTATTTTAGTTTCTGAAAGTGGAAAAGCAATGAAAAGAGAATTAGACCTTATTGATGTTTGGTTTGATTCTGGATCTATGCCATATGCTCAGCTTCATTATCCTTTCGAAAATAAGGATATATTTGAGAAAAAGTTTCCTGCAGATTTTATTGCAGAAGGAGTAGACCAAACTAGAGGTTGGTTTTTTACATTACATGCGATATCTACAATGCTTTTTGATAGCGTAGCATACAAAAATGTAATTTCAAACGGATTAGTTTTAGATAAGAACGGGAACAAAATGTCAAAAAGATTAGGTAATGCTACCGATCCTTTCGAAACATTAAATAAATATGGTGCAGACGCTACAAGGTGGTACATGATTTCTAACGCACAACCATGGGATAATTTAAAGTTTGATGTAAGCGGAATTGAAGAAGTACAAAGAAAGTTTTTCGGTACGCTATATAATATATATTCCTTTTTTGCATTATATGCAAATATTGATGAATTTACTTACTTAGAAGAGGAAATCCCATTGGAAAGCAGAACTGAAATTGATAGATGGATTATATCAGAATTGAATACACTAATTGAGGGTGTAGAAGGTAATTATGAAGATTATGAACCTACAAAAGCAGCCCGTTTGGTTCAGGATTTTGTCATGAATAAATTATCAAATTGGCATATTAGGCTAAGTAGAAGAAGGTTCTGGAAAGGAGAATACAACATGGAAAAAATTTCCGCATATCAAACTCTGTACGAATGTTTGGAAAAGATTTCAATTATTTCGGCTCCCATTGCTCCATTTTTTATGGAACAACTCTATAAAGATTTAAATGAAGGATATGGAAAACAAGATTCATCTTCCGTTCATGTATCTACTTTCCCTAAGTCAGACAAAAGTAAAATAGACAAGGGTTTAGAAGTTAAAATGAGTTTGGCTCAGCAAATAACTTCTATGGCACTTGCTCTCAGAAAAAAAGAAAGAATTAGAGTTCGTCAACCATTACAAAAAATAATGATTCCTGTTGATTCTCAGTTGATGAAAGAACAGATAAATTCTGTATCAGGAATTTTGATTTCAGAGTTAAATATTAAAGAAATTGAGTTTATTTCTTCAGATTCAGACATTCTTACAAAACAAATAAAACCTAATTTTAAAACTCTTGGGCCTAAATTCGGCAAAGATATGAAGTTGATTGCATCAAAAGTAAATCAGTTTACTTCTGAAGATATAAAGAGAATTGAAAAGGAAACTTCTTATAAGATATCAGATAAGATTACAATAGATATTTCTGATGTTGAAATTTCATCTGCAGATATTCCTGGTTTGCAGGTAATGAGTCAAGATGGAATAATAGTTGCTTTAGATGTTTCTGTGTCTGAAGAATTGAAGAAGGAAGGACTAGCAAGAGAGTTTGTAAATAGAATACAAAATGTTAGAAAAGACAAGGATTTTGATGTAACAGATAAGATATCAATAGTTGTTGAAAAAAATGTTGTGTTAGAAAAAGCTATAACTGATAATTTATCCTATATTTGTGGTGAAACATTGGCGGATTCGCTAGAAATTAATGCAGTAAATAATAATGATACAGTATTGATTGATTTAATTGATGGATTGTCAGTAAATGTTGAGGTGAAAAAAATATAATTATGTCAGAAAATAAAGTTTCATATACAGAGAAAGAATTAGAAGAATTTAAGGAACTAATTAATCAGAAAATAGAGTCTGCTGAGGAGGATTTATCTTTGTTAGTTGCAGCATATTCTAATGCTTCCGATAATGGAACGGATGATACATCTCCTACTTTTAAAGCTTTTGAAGAAGGGTCTACAACCCTCTCAAGAGATGAAAACAGAAAACTTGCAGAAAGGCAAGAGAAGTTTATAAGAAATTTGGGAAATGCCCTTATCAGAATTGATAATAAGACTTATGGAGTTTGTAGAATTACTGGTAAACTGATTAGTAAAGAAAGATTAAAATTAGTTCCTCATGCTACTCTTTCAATTGAAGCAAAAAGAGCTCAATAAACATTGAGAAAAGTTTATACAACTTCTTTTTTAGTTTTATTAATTGACCAATTTTCTAAAATTTGGGTGAAAACTAATATGTCATTAAATTCTGAATTCAGAGTTTTTGATTGGTTTCGAATACACTTTATAGAAAATAATGGAATGGCCTATGGTCTGGAATTAGGAGGGGATTATGGAAAATTACTTCTTACTTTATTTAGAATTATTGTTGTAGGTTGGGGTGTTTTTTATGTAAATAAGTTATTAAAAGAAAACACTTTTCCTAAAGGATTAATTATCTGTTTCGGACTTATAATTGGAGGTGCTTTAGGTAATATTATTGATAGTACTTTTTATGGTATAATTTTTAATGAATCTTCCATTTTTCATGGAAAAGTTGTGGATATGTTATACTTCCCATTAACAGGAGAGTCTTACTTTTTACCTAATTGGATTCCATTTTATGGAGGAGATCATTTTATCTTTTTCAGACCAATTTTTAATATAGCGGATTCTGCTATATTTATAGGAATATCTTCATTACTTCTTTTTTACAGAAAGTACTTTAGGTGATTTATTTTTCTCTTTGCATGTCTCCGTAAATGGATCCTTTTATACTTTTCCTAGCAGAGTTTTTCTTTAATTTCCACTTCCACTTTCTTAAACATCCACCAAGCTTAAATAATACAATTGATGAGAATGGAACCGTTCTGTTCTTCCAGTCTTCTGGGAATTGGTAGTTGTATTTATCAAAGAAAGGCCCGAAAACAAATAGTGCTAAACTTTGAATGTCAGTTGTGTAATAGTCAGAGAGGTTTTGTTTTTTTCCAGAAGTTTTGTTTGCTACAGGTAATCTTTTAGGGTTATTAATACCAGCTTTCTCTAATGCAGTGATATAATCTTCCTCAATATTTTCATATCTTATTACAAAATCACAATGATCAAGAGTTAAACTAGCAAAGTTGTCAAATGGTTTATTAAAAAATTCAATAAAATACTCCTGAAATGTTGTATTGTTATCTTGTATGAAATTAAATCGTTCTCTATGTTTTTTACTTATATGTCCTCCGTTTTCAGTAAATAGTTCAGAATTTGTAAAATTTCCTTTTGCATTTGATTTCATTTTTTCATATACAGTAACTGCAATTTCCATAGGGTTTCTTAATACAGCAAATACGAAATAACTTTCTTCCTCCTTAGTTGCAACTTTTTCAAATTCATGATATAATGAATGTTTTCTTAAGTAAGGTTTGCCTTCATATTCAGCATGTAATTCTTTAGTTATAGCTGAAGATGCAGAGAATGGAAGTCCTATAAAAAGGAATTTATATTTATGACTTATAATCATGAATATTTTTGATTTAATTTTTATCAAAAATACTATATTTACAAACTATGAGGAAATTCTTTTTGTTTTTTATTGTATTTATAAGTTCTTATCAGATAAACGGACAATTTTCGGATTCTTTTAATGATTCTGATTTTATAAATAACCCAAGTTGGATGGGTAATATTGATAAGTTTGAAGTTGATTCTTTAAATCAGTTACATAATAAATATGATAGTTTAAATGGAGAAAGTTATTTGTCTACTGAATGTAAAGTATCAGAAGATGCTATTTGGGAGTTTAATGTTTCTTTACTTTTCAATCCTTCATCATCTAATTATTCTAAAGTTTATTTAATGTCAGATGAACAAGAATTATCTGAATGTAATAATGGGTACTTTGTAAAAGTAGGTGGAGAAAGTGCTTCTGTTGATGATGTAAGTTTGTATTCTGTAATTAGTGGTATTGAAACTAAAATAATTGATGGGATTGATGGGGTAGCAGCATTAAACCCAAACTTAAAAATTAAGGTCACTCGTGATTTGTTAGGTAATTTTGAGCTTCTTGTAGATACTTCATCTTCCTTTATTTCAATGGGTATAGCAGCTGAAAATTCAATAAATACTTCTGAATATTTTGGAGTTTTCTGTAAATACACAAAAACCCGTTCTGATAAATTTTATTTTGATGATTTCTCTGTTTCAGGAAGTTGGGATACAATATCTCCTCAAAATGTAAATGAAAATGATATAGTAATCAATGAAATTTTTATTGATCCTACACCTTCAATAGGACTTCCGGAGTATGAGTACATTGAACTTTATAATAGAACAAATACAGATGTTATTTTAACGGATTGGACTCTTAAAATTGGAACTACAGAAAAGGTTTTCTCTCTTTCAGAAATAAAAGCAGATAGTTTTGTTGTTTTATTAAAATCAGATATTATTGATAGTTTTCCTCAGAATATTTCTAAAATAGGATTTTCATCTGTTTCTCTGACAAATGCTGCAGGAGAAATTTATTTATATGATAATTATGGAAAACTAATTTCCACAGTTGAATATACAGATAGTTGGTATAATGATGATAACAAAGAAGAAGGAGGTTGGTCTATTGAACAGGTAGAACCTAATTTGTTTTGTGAAGGAAAAAATAATTGGAGAGCAAGTATTGATGCAATTGGTGGCACCCCAGGAAAGAAAAACTCAGTTTCTGAAGAATTAGTTTATTCTGACAACTTAAGAATTGTTAATGCTTATGCTCAAAACAGTAATTCAATTAAAGTTCATTTTAATAAAAAAATGGATAGTTTGGATGTTTCTTTTACAGGATTCTATTCAGTAGATAAAGGAATAGGAATTCCTATAAATGTTGCTTTTTTAACTGAAACTTCTAATGAAATTACACTTAGTTTTTCAGGTAATTTTCAAAATTCAGTAATTTATTATTTATCTGTAAATACTAATCTTTCTGATTGTTCAGGAAATGAAATTGACACAACTTTAAGGTATAAGATATCCCTTTCGGATAGTTGCCTTACGTCTGACATTATTATAAATGAAATTTTATTTGACCCTAAAGATGATGGAGTTGATTATGTGGAAATTTTCAATAATTCAGATAAAGTATTTGATTTAAAAGATTTCAGAATTTCTAATTATTTGCTAGATTGGAATACTCCAGAAAATTGGAAAGTAATTATTGAAGATAGTAGATTTATTTTTCCGGATGAATATTGGGTTTTAACAACTGATTCTGCAAAAGTAAAACATCAATATTATACAGAAAACCCGTATAATTTTATTCAGTTAGAAAGTATGCCTACATTTTCTAATGATGAAGGAACGGTAGCAATAATTCATAAGTCGTTATTAAATATAATTGATGTTCTTGCTTATTCAGATGAAATGCATCACCCTTTATTATCTGATTTTGATGGAGTTTCTTTAGAAAGAATATCTCCTGAAATGGGAGAGTGGCAATCTGCTTCTTCTACAAGTGGATTTGGTACTCCAACCTTTAGAAATTCTCAATTTATTAGTAATATTTTAGATGGAGAAATCACCTTTTCATCTGAGATTTTTTCTCCTAATAATGATGGTTTTGAGGATGCACTTATTATAAGTTGGGAGTTTGAGAGAACAGATTTGATGGGAAGTATTTCAGTTTATAATTCTGACGGAATGTTATTAAATGTTCTGGTAAATAATGAGTTTTTGGGAGCTTCTGGTTCAAAATTATGGAATGGAACAGATGAAAATAATTTCATTCTAACTCAAGGGATGTATATTATATTAATAGATGTTATTTCGGATGATGGTTTTGTAAATAAATATAAGAAAGTTGTTGTTCTTTCAAACTAATGGAATCTGAAGATATAAAATTATTAATTTCTTCTTTGCCAAATAAAGCTGGTGTTTATCAGTATTTTGATAAAAATCAGAGAATTCTTTATATTGGTAAAGCAAAAAACATAAAAAAAAGAGTTTCTTCTTATTTTATTAAAAAGCAGCAATACGCAAAAACAAAGATGATGGTCTCTAAAATTAGGGATATTAAATACTTTGTTGTTCCTACTGAAATGGACGCTTTACTTTTAGAAAATAACCTCATAAAAAAGTATCAGCCTAAGTATAATATTATGCTAAAGGATGATAAAACATATCCTTTTATATGTGTAAAAAACGAACCATTTCCTAGAGTTTTTCAGACCAGGAATGTAATGAAAGATGGATCTGATTATTTTGGGCCATATACATCAATTCGTTTAGTTCGTACCCTTATTGATTTTGCTCATCAACTTTATCCTTTAAGAACTTGTAACCTAAATCTGAAAGAGGAAAATATACAAAAAAAGAAATTTAAACTTTGTTTGGAATATCATATTGGTAATTGTTTGGCTCCATGTGAGAGTTTTCAGTCAGAAGAAAGTTATGAAATTGGCATAAACCATATAAAACAAATCTTAAAAGGAGATATTAAATCTGTTACTTTTATTTTAAAAGATAGAATGAAATATCATGCTACAAATTTAGAATTTGAGAAAGCACAATCAGTAAAGGAAAAGTTAGTTTTACTAGAAAATTATCAATCAAAATCTACAATTGTAAATACAAAGATTAATAATGTAGATGTTTTTACTATTGTTTCTGATGAAATTTCGGCTTTTGTAAATTATCTTAAAATATCAAACGGAGCAATAATTCAGACACATACAATTGAGTTGAAAAAGAAATTGAACGAATCAGATACAGAATTATTAACCTACGCCATTACTGAATTAAGACAAAGATTCAATTCCTTATCTAAAGAAATATATACTTCCGAATCTTTAGATAGTTTATGGGAAAATGTAAAAATAACAATTCCTAAAATAGGGGATAAGTACAAACTTATTGAGTTGTCAAAAAGAAATGCAAGATATATGCAATTCGACAAGATAACAAAGAAAGAAAAACTAAGAGAAAAATCTTCTGACAAACGAATTGTAAACCAATTGCAAGTAGATTTAAACTTAAAAGAAAAACCAAGACATATTGAGTGTTTTGACAATTCTAACTTTCAGGGAACAAATGCAGTGGCTGCTTGTGTTGTATTTAAAAATGCTAAACCATCAAAAAAAGATTATCGTCATTTTAATATAAAAACGGTAGTTGGTCCTGATGATTTTAAATCAATGGAAGAAGTAGTGTACAGGAGATATAAACGACTTTTGGAAGAGAAAAAAGACTTACCACAACTAATTATAGTTGATGGGGGAAAAGGACAACTTTCCTTTGCTGCAAAAAGTTTAGAAAAATTAGGGTTAATAGGTAAGATTAAGATAATTGGAATTGCTAAAAAACTAGAAGAAATTTTCTTTCTGAACGATCCTATACCACTATATTTAGATAAAAGATCCGAAAGTTTAAAACTGATACAACAACTCAGAAATGAAGCTCACCGATTTGGAATAACACATCACAGAAAGAAAAGAAGTAAAAATACATTTACTACTTCCTTAGATGAAATTGAAGGAATTGGAGATAAAACTATTCAAACTTTAATTTCTCATTTTGGTAGTGTAGAAAAAATTAAGACTGCTAAAAAGGAAGAAATTGTAAAATTAATAGGTGAAAGTAAGTACCAAAAAATAATATTATCTTTGAAAAAAAATAAATGATGAAAAAATGTTTTTTAATCCTTTTAATACTTCCTCAATTTTTATTCTCTCAGCAATGGGTAGAGGACATGCAAAATCCTGAAAATAATTTTTATGACATCCAAAGAGAATTTAATGACTATTGGGAAAATAAAACTATTGAAAAAGGGAAGGGGTGGAAGCAGTTTAAGCGTTGGGAAAATTTTATAGAACAAAGGGTTTTTCCAGATGGAGTAATGCATCCAGAAATTCTTTTAAATGAGTATCAGAACCTACAAACTTCCAATAATCAGTTCAGAATGTTACCTCCAAATGTATGGACTCAAGTTGGTCCGGATAATGTTCCTTTACAGGCTAATGGTACAAAAAGAGGAATTGGAAGGGTGAATACTATTGCTTTTCATCCCACTGATCCTAATATTATTTATGTAGGAGCTCCAGCTGGTGGTTTTTGGAAGTCGGTGAATGGTGGACAAACATGGATAACAACAACTGATTTTTTAACAAATTTAGGTGTGTCCGATATTGCAATAAATCCAACAAATCCTAATGAAATCTTTATTATTACTGGAGATAGAGATGCTGGTGATACTTATTCATATGGGTTAATGAAATCTTTAGATGGTGGGTTAACTTTTAATACAACATCTCTTTCATTTAATGTCACAAACTACTATAGAGGAAATAGGGTTCTGATTGACCCAAATAATACAGATGTTTTAATTGTTGCTACTAGTAATGGTATTTACCGATCTTCAGATGGAGGGAATACTTTTGTAAATACTTTCTCTTCTGCAAATTTAACAGACATTGAATTTCATACTACAAATTCAAATATTATTTATGGAGCATCAAAAGGAAATACTTCTATTTATAAATCTACTGATAATGGAATTAATTGGTCTCAATCTGGAAATGGATTACCATCAACAAATTCAGTTGTAAGAGCTTGTGTTGCGGTTACTCCAGATAATCCATCTGTTGTATATGCACTTTTTGGAGATAATAATAATGGTTTTTATGGGGTATATAAATCTATTGATGAAGGACAGAATTGGACTCAACAATCTAATAGTCCAAATTTATTAGGTTGGTCAACTACAGGTTCTGATTCTGATGGACAAGCTTGGTATGATTTAGCTTTTGCGGTTGATCCAAATGATGAGAAGATTCTTTTTGTTGGTGGAGTGAATTGTTGGAGATCTACAGATGATGGACAAAATTGGAGTTTAAATACACATTGGACAGGAAGTGGTGGTGCTGATTATATGCATGCGGATGAA
>Ga0206679_10002135_pt1 | contig 15934 bp, 17 predicted proteins | sample M110012015metaG_FD_155464 | JGI IMG/M metagenome (GOLD analysis project Ga0206679, IMG submission 155464) | Ammonia-oxidizing marine archaeal communities from Monterey Bay, California, United States - M1 100m 12015 | ecosystem: Environmental > Aquatic > Marine > Intertidal zone | place: USA... | reverse complement strand
ATCGCTGCATTTCTTCGCACGGACAGATCCAAGATTTCTTTCGAATTTCCTCTTCCTTATCCTCAAAAAACATACAGGGACACAATTGTTTTCCAGTCTCATCAATGTTTTTCGCCAAACCGATCACTAAAAAGTCAGTTATCTCGCGATTAGGATGCAACATCGTTCCAGACTTGTTTGCAAAATTTTGGACAAATTTATCCATCTTCTGAATATTAGATTCACTTGCCTGAGCGCGGTCTTCCGCACTCGGCTCGTCCAACGTATATTCGCCTGAACCCTCGTCGGTCATTTCTTACTCCAACTGTATCCCCGATCAGTATAACCATAGATCTCTCGAACCCTAGACCTGAATGCCTTTTGTCACTTCTCAAGCTACTATCAATGCGGGAGTGGATAGTGTCCGGTGGCGCTCGCGGTCTTCAAAACCGTTGTGAGGCAACGTCGTTGTCTTAGGTGGGTTCGACCCCCACGCATTCCCGCCACTTTCCTTTTATTCTGACTCCGAACCGGAGCCAACATTGCGAAGTCAACAACCTACTTGGCCATCATTACCGCAGCAGGTAGACAATGTCCTCACTCTTTTCGCATAATTTCTCGTAACATGCCACACTTTCAGAGCAAACGGATCGTCCGACTCCCGCCAATTACTAATCCAGGCCCTCGCATAGTCCATACCGCTTGGCTTCTCTACACACATCCGCTTCCACTCCTACTAACGTCCTTACCAAGTTTAGCTCAATAATCCACGACGAGGGTCCGCCATGGGGATATAATCAAAGTCCTGAAAGGCAGATCATGATCCAGTTCAATATATTTCGTTTTAGTGACAAAAATGTTTCTAGTATGTTACAATATCGATATAAATACTTGGCTCAACAGGGAGAATATTATGAAATTAATAATCGCATACATTAATCCATTCAAGCTCGACGAAGTGGTCGAAGCACTCAAGGAATCAGGCGTCAGTGGATTGACGGCAGTTGAGGCACAGGGCTTCGGCCGTCAGGGCGGTCACACCGAAACCTACAGAGGTGCCGAGTACGAAGTTAATCTTGTTCACAAGGTACGAATCGAAACTTTAGTTGACGATGACGAATCTAATTCTGTGATCGACGCGATAGAAACGGCCGCACGCAGTGGTTCTATTGGAGACGGAAAAATCGTGGTTTTGAATATAGAAGATGCTATACGAATACGGACTGGTGAGCGCGGTCGAGATGCTATCTAGCCGTACTATTTAGTCAAACTTTTCACATCTCAACTCAGATTGTTAGACAAATCTACTGCTAAGTCAGATCGTTAGGAATTCCAAGGCTAGTCTCATTAGCACACAAATAGTGAGAGGCTTAACGTGCAAGTGATTAGTTTTGATATCGACGGAACTTTGGAAGTAGGCGACCCGCCAGGGCAGATCTCAATTGCCTACGTATTGTCGGCAATTGAAAAAGGCTACATTGTTGGCAGTTGCTCTGACCGCCCATTGAGTTACCAAAAGGAGCTTTGGAAGCAACACAACATTGATATGAAATTTACTGTACTAAAGCAGAATTTACACGAAGTTCGTTTGAAATTTCCAAAAAATGAATACGTACATATTGGTGACACTGAAGTCGACCAGATGATGGCAAAGGCTGCAGACTTTGCGTTTGTCCATTCAATCGATGATGACGTCTTATCTTATCTGAGTACTCTGGGGCTGACTGCTTCTACAACCGACTGAACGCCGGCCGAGATCACGTAAAACACGTATGATCAGTTTAGATACGAAAAAGTCGACGAGTGGGAAGAAGACCAATGGATACACATGATCTTTCAATTGAAACTCGACTAGCGCACGCGGGATTGAATCCGTGGGAAAACGAAGGCATCCCAAATATTCCGGTCTACCACGCCAGTACCATCTTGAAGAAAAATAATCAGGACGCAAAGAACTCTGATAATAAAGCTGGCTCTTCAGGTAAATATGGCTACGGCCGAACTGGAACTCCTACTAGCAATGCACTTGAAGAGGCGTTAGCAGAGATCTACGGTATGGACGGTGCTGTCATTACGTCCTCTGGGTTAAGTGCACTAACCACGGTCATACTCACATTTGCAAAACAAAATGGACATATGCTTGTCTCCGACTCAGTCTACTCAAGCGGTCGACGATATCTCACCGAAACGGTCCCGCGATTTGGAGTCGAAGTAGAGTTTTTTAATCCGCGAATTAGTGGAACTGATTTGGCCAAACTAATTACGTCCAATACCACGCTTATACACCTTGAGACTCCAGGCTCACTAACATTTGAACTCCATGATCTTCCAAGCCTCACCTCGGTGGCTCGGGATTTCGGAGTACCTACATTGCTGGACAATACATGGGCAACAGCACTGGGACTCAACTGTTCCCAGATGGGGGTCGATATAGTTGCCGAAGCGATCACTAAATATGTTGGTGGCCACAGTGATTTAATGATGGGTGCAATCGTTGCCAACGAACCGTTATTCGGCCGAGTACAGAATGAAGCAAGACAATTAGGACAATGTGCTGGCCCTGACGACATATACCTTGCCATGCGCGGACTCCATACGCTTCACTTACGACTTGACCGCAGCATGAGCTCTTCAATCATCGTCGCTAACTGGTTGAAACAGCAACCTGAAGTGCTTCAGGTTTTTCATCCCGCACTCCCCGACCATCCTGATCACGAAATATTCAAGCGAGATTTTAAAACAGGAGCTGGTTTATTTGCTTTTCAATTATCGGCTGGTGAAAGTGCTGGCCCTGATATTTTAATAGATAATCTTAAGCTCTTCGGAAAAGGAGCATCATGGGGCGGTTTTGAAAGCTTAGTTCAAGAGGCACAAGTTGAAACTCATCGCAGCCTCGAATATCCAAGTGAGGGCACACTTATTCGCCTGGCTATCGGTGCAGAAGATCCTAATGACCTAGTTCAGGACCTCGCAGACGGGTTTAATGAGATGAGACGAGAAACAAGTCTTGAAGCGCGTTAATGCACACCTTCTCTGGTGAGTAGTGCCGGTAGCCCCTGCATCCCACGCAAGTAATTCATTTCACCTCGGTGACCATTAAAGTGACCCAGGAGATGCAAAGAGATTGATTCAGATACCGTTTCGGTGTGGTCGCCAAATGGGTTTTCCTGAGCCAGATCTTCATCTGAGAGAGTCTCCAGATATGCCAACGTCGTCTCCCAAACCATCAGCTGATACTGCTTGAACGCCTCTATATCGCTAATCATGATCTTTTTTGCTTCTTCGTCCGTCTGGGGATTACCAATACCTTCGACCGGTAAACCTGTTTTCTCAGCCCACTCTTCATTCCAAATTGGGCTCTCGTGACGAATGACTCGATTAATAATCAAATCTTCGACACGAACTGTATGCCACAGGCACCAAGCCATGGAATGGCTGCCAAAATCAGGCACAAAATGCATTTGTTCGTGCTCTCCATTCGCCGCATCGGCCATAGCGCGATGTGCAAAGTCGAGCATTCGTTTCATTGTTTCAACAGCAGTACTCATATTTATAACCTTTCAACTTGGCATGTGCGTAACTGAAATTCACAATACCGCACAACCAATTTTTTTTCTAGTACTTACGAACTACTAGTTCCTGTACACTCTAGGCACGAATTACATATATTTGTGAAAAGATTGTTTGAAGCAATAATAGGATTGGTCCAAATGTCAGATATAGCTAGTGGTATTCCTGCCGAAACTCTTTTTAATGCGATTCGGCAGAATAACTTCACTGATGTGGTTGCCGTTCCAGACACACATGTTCGTACACTAATTACGTTATTAACGGAAACCGAGGATATCCGTTTTATTCAAACGGCAACTGAAGATGAGGCCGTTACACTTGCCGCAGGATTGATAATTGGTGGTCGCAAGCCGTTAATCCAGATTCAACATGCAGGCCTATATGCTTGCGTAAATCACCTGCGAGGAATCGGTATAGATGGACAATTCCCTCTAGTCTTTATGATTGGCTTGCTTGGTCGAGATCCCAGCAAAACTCCACGAGATAACTTTGGGTCGATGGTGAAATATGCTGAGCCATTACTCGAGGCATTAGAGATTCCCTGGTATCTGCTTGATACCGCAACTGACATGCCTCTATTTGATGAGGCGTGTCAAAAAGCAGAGGCACAAAATAGTCCGGTGGCAATTCTCATCGGCGAAGCTACGGTATAGGTGACATATGACACACTCAAAAACCAAGATGACTGCTGAAGCTGTGGTAAAAGTCTTGGCCCGAAGGCGCACGAATCAAGTCGTGGTCTCAACAATGACAATCATGGCCCCATGGGGAAAAGAAGCTACAACTGAAAGAGACCTGCGATGCGTCGGTTTCATGGGTGGGGCATCAACCATCGGTCTTGGTGTCGCTTTGGCCAAGCCCGAAGTGCCTGTATGGATTTTGGATGGAGATGGATCATTAGCAATGCAGCTTGGATCCCTACTTACAATCGCCAATGCCCAGCCGGCTAACTTTATACACATCGTTTTTAACAATGGCGTATATGACACCAGCGGCGCACAACCTACGCTGGCGCGAGATGCCATGTCATTTGCTGACATGGCAAAAAGCGCCGGATATTCGGACACATATACGTTCAACGATATAGAAACCCTCGACTCTGCATTTGATGAACTCATGGAGGCTGAGGGTCCAATACTCGTAGAGCTCATGACGTCTCCCATTGGTAAGGGGTACGTCGCACCAACTCATCCAGAAACTGAACCCACTCCGGCACTTGCCCTAAACTGGCCAAAAGTCAGGCAAGCCTTGCTCTAGAATCCTTACAACAATTAGTCATAGATCTGAATGAGAGGTTGACATGGATATATCTGAGGTTATGCGGACCGCTTTCGCTGCTCGCGAATTTACTAACGATGAAATTTCTGATGAAACAATATATCGAATACTTGAACACGCTAGATTTGCTCCGAGCGGTGGAAATAGACAAGGGTGTCATGTCATTGTTATCCGTGAAAAAAGTACGAAAAATGCATTGGCCAAACTTGCGAAAACTGGTATGCGGAAATATGTTGCACAGGTTAAAAATGGAGAAAATCCGTGGAATAGTGTCATTCCAACAGCTGTTTCAGAACAGGAAATAGCTGCTACTGAAATTTCCCCTGATAGATTGGCACCACTTACAGACTGTCCCGTCCTGATAGCCGTAATTGTTGATTTAGGCGTAGTCGCGTCTATGGACAAAGATCTTGAGCGAGTCGGAGTTATCAGTGGCGCATCAATTTACCCGCTCGCGTGGAACATTATTCTAATGGCCCGGAATGAAGGCTATGGTGGAGCAATAACGACATTTATAGCCCCTGAAGAAGACAAGGCAAGAAAGATTCTCAACGTTCCAGATAATTACGCTATATGTGCTCTCATACCGATTGGGAAGCCTGTCAAACAGCTTACAAAGTTATCTCGTAAACCCGTTGAAGAAATTACATCACGAGAAACCTTTACTGGAGATAGATTTCATTTGTAAATCTGTCACCCCACTAGATCAGCCGATAATATTTTTTAATTGGGCTCTCGAAATATTTGAGCCCGAGCATACGAGTACTACTCGTTTAGATTTTATGTTCTCCTTAGCTTTAATCGCGGCCGCGAGTGCGGCTGCCCCCGCGGGTTCAAGTAAAACATGCTGAGTCTCAAGCATTATCCCGACTGCATCATTAATTTCGGAGTCTTCAACCAAAATAAAATCATCCAAACCATTACCCATAATCTTTTGAGTAAGTGAGTACCCGTCACCAGTAGAAAGTCCCTCTGATGTAGTTAAGTTTGGACTCGTAACCAACTTCCCAGACATCCATGATTCATAAGCTGCACTCGACTGCGCAGATTGAGTAGCCCAAATCTTCGTTGGGCTAGATAATTCATCCCTTGCTAGAATCCATCCGCATACGCCGGAACCACCCCCTACCGGAACAATTACCACATCTGCATCTCTAAGTTGCCCCTCCTCATCGAGAACTTCGAGCGCGGCCGTACCAACACCACTTAGTAGTTCTCGTTCATTAGCTGGATGAATGTAACGTGCATTCAACTCACGCGAGTACTCAATTGCCGCCGACCTACATGAATCAAAATTCTCGCCGACATATCTTATCTCTGCCCCAAACCGTTTAATTGAATCCGCCTTATCTGGGTTTGCATTCTCTGGCACAAAAATTGTCGCTACTATTTGAAAAAGTCGCGCAGCATATGCTATGGACTGCCCATGATTTCCGGTCGATGCTGTAACTACATGGGAACAATTCTTATCAGCTAGCGCAGAAATTAAATTTAAACCACCACGTAACTTAAAAGCGCCGATGGGGTTGCTAAATTCACATTTCAGCCATACCTCAGCGCCTAACTTTTCGCTCAGAGATGGAGAAAAAAGTAAAGGCGTGGGTATTTCAAAATATTTGTTAATTATCGAAGCCGCAGACCGCATTTCTGCTAATTCTGTAGACTTCGTATCAGTCATAACTTTGCTCTTTAATAAGATGTTGCTTCGCTAATTCAACTCGACGTCAGCGCCTGCACCGACCGCATAAAGTCCAAGACCTGACTTCCCATCACTGGAAAAGTTAACTAGTTCACCAGCCGTAGTACAGGAATCTTCAATTCGCATAAACCATTGACCGGCGGCATCCGCATTAGTAGAACCACACAATAATCCATTGGCAGATGCTGTAACCAAAGCGCCTGATCCGGCATTAGTTCCAAACGGTACGAAAGGTGGGGCACCTGAGCCCACACCAGCAGCAGGCAATGATGAATATGGATTACTTTCCGTGCTAGTAACCGTTGCGACTGGCGTCGCCGCTGTTGCTGCTGTTGCCGCGGCTGTTGCAGTCGCCGCTGTTGTTGTTGCTGCTGCCGCGGCTGTTGCTGTTGCCGCGGCTGTTGCTGTTGCCGCGGCTGTTGCAGTCGCCGCCGAGGCGGCTGTAGCTGTAGGCGCAGGTGGTTCACCAGACACCTTCAAAATCTGGCCAACCCAAAGAATATCTCCATCAACCTCGGGATTCAACGCTCGAAGTTGAGGAAGAGTTAAGCCATATCTAGCGGCAATATCAGTTAAATTATCTCCAGCTACCACGATATATTCCGAAAGATCCCCGTCAACTACCTCCGTAGGTGTGGCAGTGGCAGTCACGGTGGCGGCTGTTGTAGTAACTTGTGTGGCGGTGATTGCGGTTGTGGCTGTGGCTGCTACCGTAGCGACTTTGGTAGTCTCGGTAACGGCCTCGCTCCCGACTTCTGAATCTCCACCACAGGCGACAAGTAGGACTGATAAGCTGGATAAAAGGGCTATGACATTCCGATTCATTTTATTCCATTCACTAGCCCCCGCTTCACAAACTATAAAGCAAATTTCTACTGCGCTACAAATAACTAAGAAACTCACTTGCTGTTCTAGTCCGAATAGATTAAGTTTGTGGTCAGATTTGGAGAAAATTATGTCAGATCAGGTAAATGAATCCTACGACATTGAAGCCATCAAGGCTGAATGGATTGGAAAAAAGACGGAAAAGACGACGGGAAGATACCCCGTTGAATACGACCCGATCAGAAGGCACTGTCACATGGTGGAAGATACAAATCCGCTGTTCCTTGATCCAGATGCGGGCAAAAATAGCCAATATGGTTCGGTTATTGCGCCCCCTGTAATGGCAGGTTACTTCGCTGGAAGCGGCCCTTGGCCCAAAAAAGCTAAAACAGATGCGCTTGCAAATGTGCCAACCCGAGGCGAGCGTAAAATCAACATGAATATAGATTGGGAATATTTAATCCCTGTCAAAATTGGAGATCAACTCAGCTCACAACGCGAACTCGTAGATGTTTTTGAGAAGCCGATTAAATTAGATCCAAAGGCAGTCTGGCTCGTCACAGAAACTCGAATCACTAACCAAAACGATGACGTCGTCGCAATTGGACGAAACACACTACTAACGCACCGGACACCTGAACAGGTCTCCGCTGACTTACAAAAATAAATAAGGAGAATACACATGACAACAGTACAAACTCAACTTCACTGGGAAGATGTAAAAGAGGGTGACGAAATTCCAGGATATGCCCTTGATCTCAGCTGGACTAAAATGGTTGAACAAGTCAGCGGCTCACAAGATTTCTATGAAGTTCATCATGATCCGGATTTTGCTAGAGAAGCTGGACACGAAGAAATCTTCTACAACACCGGATTTACTCAGGCCGCACTGTGCCGCCTACTGACCGACTGGATGGGAAAAGAAGGCTGGATCCAAAATTTTAGCTTCCAAATGCGCCGCATGAACATCCCCGAAGATCACGTGCAAGTAAAAGGAGTGGTTACGGGTACCCAAGTCAGAGAAGATGGCAAAGGGGCTGTTACCGTCGACCTTTGGTTGGAAAACGATAGAATTGGCATCACGACTCCAGCTGAAGCTACCGTTCTTCTTCCATTGCGTGAATCTTAATCAAGTTTAGTTTTGGGAAGGCGCACGAACTGGACACGTCACCCCTATCACACACGATATAAATGAAATAACAGCACACACCCAAAATACGCTCAGAACGCCGGAGAAATCAGCCACAAGACCCGCGACGACTGGTCCGGCGAACATCCCAATGGCGTAGAGGGCTTGATAAATTCCCATGGATGTTGTTCGAGTAACTCCTGGCACCACCAACACTACTAGAGTCATCAAAATAAGCTGAGACATACCCCGACCTAATCCACCTGCTGCTTGACTCACCATTATCAAAACCGGTGAATCCAGCAAAGGAATCACAGCCACAGAAAGTGCAATTATGAACAATCCACACACTAGGGTATTCCGATAACCAAATTTTTCCGCCAATTTAGGAGTTGCAAGATTTCCAACGGCCGAAAACACAAACATTGCTCCTGCAATTAAACCATTTTGAAATTCAGTCGCACCGATCGATACTGCATGCACCGGTACGAAGGAGAAACTCACTGCAAATGTGACGAAATGAACCAGTATCCCAATAAGTGAAATTCGTAACAGTAATGGATTACGACCCACCCGCAAGAAATCAGTCCACGACACTGCTGCCCTACTCAGTTGCCGAGGTTCTTTAATCAGTAATATTAGGATCGTGCCGATCAAACCGGATACGAAGCCCGCAAAAAACGTTGAAACACCTCCATAAAATTCACTGATAATCCCTCCGATAAAGGTCGCCACTACGATCCCAAAGGCATTAACGAACAAAACCCATGACATCGCCCGATCGGTTTTAGAGCTATCAAAGTACGAAATATAAAGAATCGTTATCGCTACCCAGCCGGCTCCTGCCACGCCAGTGAGGGAGCGTGCTAAAAATAATACAAACGGTGAGGGGGCAAACAGGAGACCAAGAGCCCCAATAGAGGACGCGATGAATGCTGCCAGTACAAACGGTCTTCTGCGTCCAATTAGGTCGGACGCTATGCCTACAGGAATACGTAATAGCATTTGCCCGATAGCATATGACGCAATAACAATCCCCAGCACAGTATTTGATGCACCGAGCTCAAGTGTGTGAATGGGTAAGAACGGAACATAGAAATAGAGAGACATCCAAAAAAAGAAGATCGCTACCGTAGAGAGTACGATATTTCGGTTTGGATATATCAACGTTTTGCTTGCAGGCATACTCTACCAAAATTTTTGCGCTAAAATTTTACGAAAATTGGTCACTTCGTTTTCCAACATCTTCATACAGTTAAGGCGTAGATGCCAGCCAAACGTTGATTAGCTTGGCTCGAGACGCTACCATCCAGAAATTAGAGATACAAAACTTAAAACACCTCCAAGAAAGGAGCTCTTAAGTATGAAATTAGCCGTTGAATTTCCTAATGTGATTTATCGAGAGGGACCAGATGCAGTTGCAAAACTTGCTCGGGCAATCGAAGAAATAGGATTTGACCAGCTCGATATGTTTGACCACGTGGTTATGGGGCACCCTACTGATGACCGACCTGCCATGGCCTACCCCTCAAATATGCCCGTGCTTGAAGCATTGATGACACTTTCCTATGCGGCCGCAGCTACCTCAACAATCGGTCTTGGAACTGAAATCCTGATTTTACCTCAAAGACAGCCCACACTAGTCGCCCGACAGGTAAATACCCTCGACATCCTATCTGGTGGTCGAGTACGTTTGGGTGTAGGAGTTGGTTGGCAACAATCTGAGTATGAGGCTTTAGGTGTTAATTTTACTGAACGCGGAAAAATGATGGATGAAGCGATTGACTTCATGAAAACTTGGTGGCAAGAAGAAAACGTGTCATATCGGGGACAGTTTTACTCGGCAAATAATATGGCTATGGAGCCTAATTCACCACAGGGTGCAAATATTCCAATTTGGATCGGTGGTAATTCAGAGGCTGCCTTAAAACGAGCCGGACGCATCGGAGATGGATGGATGGCATCTGGGTCAGCAGATGATTATGCAAAAATGTCAACCGCAATTGGGCGCGTGAAGTCATATGCTGAAGAATTCTCACGCGATCCTAATACGCTCGGATTTCAAGCACAGCTAAGCCCGCCCCCTAGAAATAATGATCCTGCCTCTAGAAATTTTTATGCAAATCCTGAAGATGTTGCAGCCACGGCACTACTGGCAAAGTCCACAGGATTTGATTGGGCAACAATTAATGTAACTGGTGTATTCGTCGCAGGAGCCAGAAGTTTGGATGCCATCATAGAATCACTGACAGTTCTTCATAGCAGAATTCGACAGGAAGTAGGCGACGCATAGCACATACATCTAGTAATTCTGCCAAAGGTTAAATTCACAGTCACCAGTATTTAAGGACATAAACAATGACACAGTCACCGATTAATAGTTCAAGTAGCTACGAAGCCGTAGAGGGTTGGGCGAAAATTCCGCACGGTACATGGCTTCGAGAGGCCACCTCAGTAGCCGTAGATTCTGAGGATAAGGTTTATGTCTTCAATCGAGGCAACGTACCTATGCTCATCTTTGATGCCGAGGGAAACCTCGTTAGCCAATGGGGAAATAAGTCACCCTACAGTGGTATGACATCTATCACCGATCCCTATGGAATTACTAGAAAGGTATGGCAAGGTGTTGACTACGTCTGGCCACATTCAGTTCGGGCAGACCACGAAAATAACTTATGGCTCGTGGATGTGCACAGTCACACGATCACCAAAACCGATAAACAAGGCAACGTTCTGCTGAAAATCGGAACTGGAGAGGCATCTGTTGAGCAAGGTGGTAAGCCATTCAATAAACCTACCGACGTAGCTATTTCATCAGCTAACGGAGACGTATTCGTCTCTGACGGATATGGAAATTCAAGAATACATCGCTTTGATAAAGACGGAAATCATATTCTTTCCTGGGGCGAATCAGGAGCAGATGACGCGCGATTCAGCCTTCCCCACAACCTAGCGCTCTTAGATAACGACAAAGTAGTTGTCTGCGACAGAGAAAATCACAGAGTACAGATGTTTACTACCGATGGTGAGTTCATTCGATCATGGCATGCTCACAAAGCGGTGGCAGTCACAATTGGTTCAAATAATGAAATACTAGTAGCCGAACAAGGACCTCCACCTGTGCAATTTGGAGTTCCAAACCTGGGCCATCGAGTGTCAATTTTCTCAGAAACCGGGAAACTCATTAATCGAATTGGAAGAGATCTCCCAGGTGAGTCCCCCGACCAATTTCTATGGCCGCACAGTATCGCAGTTGACTCATCCGGAAGCATCTATGTAGCCGAAGTATCTTACGTTGAAGTTGGTAGTAAACAAGACCCCGCGAGAGAGATGGTGAGTCTTCGAAAATGGCGGAGAACCAGCTGATTACTCGATATATTTTCAGACATAAGAAAGCACTTGCGAGCGTAACGTGACTGGCAACCAAAAACAATCTGTTGATCCACCATTAGCCGGGATTCGTGTACTGGATCTCGCCGATGAGCGCGGAATTTACGGCTCGAAATTGTTGGCTGACCTCGGCGCAAGCACTATTCGACTTGAGTCAAGCCATGAGGATGGACTCAGGCAACGGGGGCCGTTTAATAAAGATGAAGAATCACTCTGGTACGCGTATTATGCGTCGAATCGAGTAGTTATAGAAATCGATACTGAATCAGGTCAGGGGATAACCCAGCTAAAGAAACTTGTATCGAAGGCAGACGTCATCATTGATACTGGTACAGTGAATTCAATAACCTCAACCGAATTTAATTTAAATGACCTCAACGGTAAGGTTGTTCATGTGGATGTGTCGTCGTTCGGGCGAAATGGTCCATGGAAGGATTTTCTGGCGCCCGACCTGATCGCTGGGGCCCTCGGTGGCAGCGTCGCTGCCACAGGAGATATTGATACGACGCCGCTCAAATTATTTGGCGATCAATCCTTTCTAGTATCCGGAACATATGCGGCAATCGCAGCTCTTACTGGACTCTACAATTCGCACAACAGGGGTTTAGGTGAACGAGTAGATGTTTCAGTTCACGAAACTATTGCGAGTACCTTGGAACACGTCCTGATGTTCGCACTATACCCAGGATTTTTCCCGTGGGCAGATGGGAAAATACTGCCTCGGCGTGGTTCACTGCATTGGGGCAACGCCTATGAAGTCGTGCCTGCCATAGGAGGTTCGATTATGGTGACTCCTGCCCCAAACGCAGAAAAACAAATTGCTTGGCTCGCAGAGGAACAAGTAGAGGAAGATTTGCTCGATGAAAGATACATGGCTTTGGAGCACCGACAAGAGTTTGTTAAACGCATAATGACAGTATTGCGCAAATGGGTCGCCAACAAAGACGCTGAACCGTTCTTCCATGAGGCTCAAAGTAGACACTATCCATATGGACTCGTCATGAAGCCTGACGAAGTAGCACATAATCCCCACCTGCAAGACCGTGATTGGTGGAAAGAATATCCGACTGAAAACTCTACTGTTAAGGGGCCCGGTATCCCTTATCAATTCAGTAGATCAAGTCTCAGCAAACCCACAAAGCAAATCACGTATCCTACGCTTTCCGAAGATATTCTTAACACAATTGGATGGGTATAATGGCTGAATTACCACTCAAAGGGCTACGAATACTAGATTTTACGCACGTTCTTGCGGGACCATTTGCGACTCGCATCTTGGGTGACCTCGGTGCAGACGTAGTAAAAATAATGAGTGAAGCTAGACATGGACCAGATGGCGGTACCAGCAGTCCCTACCACGCGATGTGGAACAGAAGCAAACGAGTGCTACAACTCGATATGACCCAACCGGATGCGCGACTAATCTGTGCGGATTTATGCAAGAAAGCAGATATCGTAATAGATAATTTTTCCCCGGGAGTATTAGATAGATGGGGTATCAGCTATGAAGTAACTTCTATTGAAAATCCCGGTGTCATCTATATACAAATGTCAGGAATGGGTGATTCAGGTCCTTGGTCCTCATATGTATCATTTGCACCGACCGTCCACGCACTAGCTGGACTTACGTACCTCACTGGTGTTCCAGGCCGCGAAGATATTGGAATCGGCTTCTCCTACAACGATCACCAATCAGGTCTGCATGGCACAGTAGCGTTACTAGCCGCACTGATGGAACGACGAAAGTCAGGACTAGGTCAAAGGATTGAGCTATCGCAATTTGAAGTAGGAACGACCTTCAATGCTCCAGCTTTGCTAGATTTTTTTGCAAATCAATCTATTACCGGTCCTTCCGGAAACGAATTACCCTTCGATCAAGCAGCACCTCACAACTGTTACCCATGTCTGGGAACAGATCGCTGGATAGCTATAGCAATAATGAACGATGAACAGTGGATCAAACTGATTCAGCAAATGGGCAGACCGGACTGGGCAATAGATCCTGCCCTCGCTCATGTTACTGGACGACTGAAAAATCAAAATTTTATAGATGAGCAAATTAAAGAGTGGACCCAGTCACAAATTGGCGAGGATTTAATGCTCCTGCTTCAAACCAATGGTATTCCAGCTGGAGTGGTCCAAACAGGAGAGGATCTTGTTGACAAGGATCCCCAGCTTGCGAGCTCCGATTTCATATTTGAATACGATGATGACCACCCAACTCTTGGGAAAATGTCAGGAGATAGGCTACCGCTGCACTTCGAAGATAAGCTAATAGACAAGTACAGTAGACCGGAGATCTTCGGAGAATCGAACCGACAAATTCTCAGAGATTGGCTGGGTATGACTGATGATGACATCAATTCGAATATTCAATCTGGGCTTATTAGGTAAAAAGTTGTGAGCGCTAAGGAGCAGATATGTTACGAGATCTTACGGGGCAAGTCGCCTGGATTACCGGAGGAGGAACTGGTATAGGGGAGTCTGGAGCAATTAAGCTAGCTGAGGCCGGCTGCCAAGTTGTACTCTCAGGGAGGCGAGCCAAACCCTTGGAAGCTGTGGCAGCTCAGATACCAGGTGACGTATCTATTGAACCGCTGGACGTATCCGACAATGAGTCAGTAATAGCTGTGACTGAGCGAATACTTAAGCGATATGGACAAATCGACATAGGAGTATTCAGTGCCGGCATTAACGTGAAGGATAGAAACTGGCCAGTTATAACGACTGACAGTTGGAATGATGTAATCAATATCGATTTGAATGGCGCCTTCTATTGCTGCCAAGCAGTACTTCCATCGATGCGAAAAAATGGTGGAGGCGTGATAATAAACGTTTCGTCAATGGCGGCAAAAGGTATCGGATTTATAACTGGACCAGCTTACACCGCTGCCAAGCATGCAATGAATGCAATGACAGCGAGCCTCATCCTAGAAGAACGAAATAATGGAATACGAGCTACTGCGCTCTGTCCTGGAGAAGTCGCAACTCCAATACTCGACCAACGGCCTATACCTGTGAGCCCGGAAGACCAGGCCAGAATTCTTCAGTCAGATGATTTGGGTGAAGTGATTCGCTTTATCGCCCAGCAACCACCTCACGTAACATTAAATGAAATTCTGATAAATCCCACGTGGAATAGATTTGGGGCTTGATACCTCTGAAAGACTCGTCTTCAAAACAATCTAAAAGGATGAATCAGTAAAGATTAATAAAAAATGAAATGAGCAACCCATGAGCAGCGATATAGAAGTGAACGATGCCGTCAAAAGACTCGGAACGGAAACTGCTTTCGAAGTGCTAGCACGAGCCGAAGCATTAGCAGCTGAGGGAAAAAGCATCATTAATCTTGGCATCGGACAACCTGATTTTAAAACCCCACCACACGTAGTTGAGGCAGCCCAAAAGGCGCTCCGTGACGGCGCACACGGGTACACACCAGCTGCAGGAATACCGGCACTCCGCCAATCTGTCGCAAATGACTTGCAGGCGAGGCATCAAGTAGCAGTTGATCCGAGCAATGTGCTAATCACACCCGGCGCCAAGCCAATTATGTATTTCGCCATCTCTATCTTAGGTGAACCTGGTACCGAAATTATGTATCCAAATCCGGGATTTCCAATTTATGAGTCGATGATCAGATACGCCGGCGCAAAACCAGTCCCTATTGAATTAAAAGAGGACGCAGGGTTTGCGTTCGATGCTGACACGGTATTGTCACAAGTCAACGAAAATACAAGACTAATTATCATTAATAGCCCGGCAAACCCCACGGGCGGCGTGGTTCCAAAAGACACGTTTGACAAGTTAGTTGCTGGCCTGGAGCAATATCCAAAAGTAGTAATTCTCTCGGATGAAATCTATAGTCGGATTTTGTATGACGGAGAAGAACATGTCAGCATGCTGCAGTATGAAAGTATACGCGACAGACTCATAGTTATAGATGGTTGGAGCAAAACATATGCGATGACTGGCTGGCGCCTCGGCTACGGAATCTGGCCCCGCACGCTGTTTGAATATGCCGAAAAACTTGCAGTCAATTCATACTCATGCCCCAATGCCGC
>Ga0206679_10002130_pt1 | contig 15977 bp, 13 predicted proteins | sample M110012015metaG_FD_155464 | JGI IMG/M metagenome (GOLD analysis project Ga0206679, IMG submission 155464) | Ammonia-oxidizing marine archaeal communities from Monterey Bay, California, United States - M1 100m 12015 | ecosystem: Environmental > Aquatic > Marine > Intertidal zone | place: USA... | reverse complement strand
CGGTCCACCTTGAACAGGTTTTTGAAGGCCCTATGGACTTGCTGCTGCACTTGGTGCGCGAGCAAGAGGTCGAGATTAAGGATGTCAAGATTGCCGGGGTTGTTGACGGGTTTTTCGCCTATCTGGAGCACCTAAAGGATCTAGATATCGAGGTCGCGGGCGACTTCCTCGTGATGGCGGCAACCTTGATGTCGATCAAGAGCCGTTCGCTCTTGCCGCGAGAAGAGGTGAACCTTGAGGATGAGCTGGACCCCCAGGACGAACTGATCCAGCGCCTAATCGAGTACCGTAAATTCCGCGGGGCCGCGGACGACCTGGAAGACCGCTACGCGCGCCGCTCCATGGAACATCTGCGGGGGTTTACGGGGGAGGCGCGCATGTTCGCGCCAGAAAGGGAGCTCGACATGGGCGAACTCTCCATCTGGGATCTCCTGTCTTCGTTCTCACGCCTCATGCGCGAAACTCTCGCCGATCGCGTGCATTCCATATCAGGAAATTCACACCCCCTTCGCTGGTACGTGTCCATGCTGGCAAATGTGCTCCGCGACCGCCGACGGCTACCCCTTGAGGAGGCCCTGTTCATCAACGGCGAACCGCCCACTAGGGCCAGCATGATCGGGGGCTTTTGCGCCCTCCTCGAGCTGGTCAAGATTGGTCTCGTCACTGCCACCCAGGCCTCCCAAGAAGATCCCATCGAGCTCCTCCTGTGCGAGGATTCCGAGGGAGATTTTGAGGCCCTCATTCGCTCCTCGCAATTCATGGACGAGGGCCCGCCGGACGAATTTCCCGACGAGAAAAAAAACGATGGGGCCCCAGAGGGCCCTAGGGGCATACCCCCAGGGGCTTCTCCTGCAGACGCAACTAATACCCCCCTGACCGAATCGGAACTAGTCGACCCCGCGCCCGATGACTAGAATACCGCCCTGGTAATCGCCCTTTGAAGCTTTGCCTTTGTTCAAGACACCCTAGCCGTAAGACCCATGAGTTCCCCCCTGGATGTAACCGACGCCAATTGGCAAGCCGAAGTCATTGATAGTTCCACTCCCGTGCTGGTGGATTTCTGGGCCCCTTGGTGTGGCCCCTGCAAAATGATGGGACCATCGGTTGACCAGCTTGCGGGAGAGCTCGAGGGCAAACTGAAGGTCGTCAAGCTCAACACGCAAGATTGCCCCGATGTTGCTGCGCGCTACGGCATCATGTCGATCCCCACATTCCTGGTGCTCAAGAATGGTGAGGTTTCACACACGATTTCCGGCGCCATGCCCTACCCCGCCTTTAAAGAGGCAGTCGAGCCCCACGTTTAAGGGCTGACAGCCACCGAAGGTGCGCACGCTTTTTCTCGGTTCCCCCCCTTTTGCTACTGCAGTTTTGCGGCAGCTCTTGGGTTCAAAACACCCGGTCATTGGAATCGTTACGCCCAAATCAAAGGTCCAGCGGCGCGGCCGGGCTCAGACAGCCAGCCCTGTGGCCGAGTTAGCGAACGCCCACTCGATCCCCCTGCTGCAGCCCAACGGCCTGAAGGAGCCGGGCACCCTCGCCGAATTGCGCGCCCTGGATCCCGAGATCCTCGTGGTTGCAAGTTATGGGGAAATCCTCAATCGAGAGGCCTTGGACCTTGCGCCCCATGGAGCCCTGAATATTCATGGGTCCTGCCTGCCCCGTTGGCGCGGAGCGGCTCCCGTACAGGCGGCGATCATAGCCGGGGATTCCGAAACCGGGGTCTCGATCCAGCGCATGGTTTTGGGGCTTGATGAGGGGGACGTGATGCTGGAAAAGCGCACGGGCATCGAACCCGAAGAAACCGCCAAGGACTTGATGGAACGGCTGGCCGAGCTCGGCGGTGAAGCCCTCGTCCAAGCCCTCGACCAACTGGATCTGGGCACCGCAAAATTCATCCCCCAGGACCCAAATTCCGTGACCATGACCCGCAAGATCCGCAAACAGGACGGACGTTTGGATTGGTCTCTCGACCCAAGCGCACTTCGGCGCCATGTGCGCGCCATGAACTCCTGGCCGGGCGCCTCTACTCACTTGCCGGGCGGAAAAGCCCTTACGGTCCTCGCGCTCAAAGAATCCTCCAGCACCAACGAGCCTCCGGGCACCTTCTTGGGAGGTCCAGGCTTTAGGGTGGCTTGTGGCAAGGGCTCGGCCACGGGATCTAACTCGGTCGACCTCTTGCAGGTCAAGCCCGCGGGCAAGTCCGCCATGGATGGCGCGGCCTTTCTGCGCGGCTCCAGGCTCACGCCGGGAGACCTGCTTGGAGCAGAAACTACCTCATGACACTACGAAATATTGCCTGGGCCATTTTGCGCTCCGGTGCAAATCAACCCCTGCGCGAAGTGGACCGCGCTGCGCATCAAGAAAACCTCGATGACCGGGACCGCGGGCTGCTACGCGCGATCGTCGGTACGGAAATCCGCAGACGCGCCACCCTGCGTGCAATCGTTTCGCGCTTCACCCATGGCACCCCTAAACCGGACTTAGCCGCACACATCCGGGTGGGCCTAACCCAAATGCTGTTCCTGGATCGCGTGCCCCATCACGCGGCTATCAGCGAAACGGTCTCCGCCGCCAGCGATACCCTGGGCATGTCTAAGGGGCGAATTGTAAATGGTGTTCTTCGCGAAGTGCAGCGGCAAGTACACCTCGGCCTCAGCGGTGACCCCCGCTGTGATTTGCCGGACCGCAATTGGCACTTCGAACGCCACATCTTCCGGGACCCCACAGAACACCCCGCCCTTTGGGCCGAGGACGTACTCAATGTTCCCTCGCATTTGTTCAAGCGCTGGAGTGCCCGCCACGGTGAAGAGGCCGCCACCGAACTGGCCATATGGTACCTCCAGGAGCCGCCCCTTTGCCTTTGGTCCAACGACGATGAAGTCGTCAATGTCGCGTCCCTTGGAGCCGAGAGCGCAACACCCTCCAAAGTCTCGTCGGCCCTTCACATACCCTCAAACCAAATCGGTGCCGTTTTGCAGTCTGAGGCTTTTGCCCAGGGCAAGGTCTGGGTCCAAGGGGAAACCGCCCAGCGCGCGGGGGCCATGCTCGAACTGAAACCGGGGGACCGCGCCCTTGATGTTTGTGCTGCGCCAGGAACCAAGGCCATGCAGCTCGCACGCAAGGGAGCAAGCGTCATAGCATGTGACCTTTCCGCGCGCAGGCTTTCCCTTATGGCCCCCGAGATGCACCGCCAGGGAGGAGGGATGCCGATTCAGTTGGTTGCCTGTGACGGAGGGTCCGCCCTGGCAGATGGGGAGCTTTTCGACGGCGTGCTAGTGGACGCACCCTGCTCGAACACTGGCGTGTTAGGTGCTCGCCCCGGGGCCCGCTGGCGCTTTGGGCCTGCCAACATAAAGGAGTTAACCGCCCTGCAGGGCACGCTGATGGAGCAAGCCGCCCAACGGGTTGCCCCTGGCGGCCAGTTGGTCTGGTCGGTGTGCAGTATCGAACCGGAAGAGGGCGAGCAACGGGTCCGCGGCTTCCTCCAGGAACACCCGGAATTTGAACTGGACGAGTCCTTCTTGACACTTCCTGGACCCACAGGGGCGGTGGATGGCGGCTTTGCAGCACGCCTGCGTCGCACCAAGGGCTAATTCCCCCATCTCCCCCCTGGGACCCCGTTACCAAACGGTACCCACCTGCCTAGAGTGATCCCTGAGCTAGAATCAGAGCCCCATGAGCAACCGCCCCTCCGACACCCCAAATCTTGGCAGCCCCCTGATGGCCGCAATGCTAGTCGCCTTCGTTGGCATCGGAGGCGCCGTCCTGATCTCCCAGTTTGCTGGGTCTTCCGGCGGCCCAAGCAAAGACCAGGCGGAAGCCCTCGAACGCGCGAACAAAAAGGCTGACCCTTTCGCGGACCTGGCCCGGACGGTGCCGACCCCAATTCCAAGTCGCGCAAAATCCACCGGCCCCACAGGCAGCCAAACCTCGCCGGCCCCCCGAGCCTATGACTCATCCCCCGACGACCTGCTCGAAGCCGCCGCGTGGACGCGCGGAACAGCACACGCGCGAAAAGGAAAGGCCCTTGATGCGGCAGCAATCGCCGCAAAGAAAAGCGGAGATCAAGCGACCTATGTGGCCAAAGCGGTCGCCGCCCGAGAAGAGTTCACCGCCGCCCTCGATGACGTCCGGGACTGGGAGCTAAAAATTCGGGACGAGTATGGTGACGGGGATCGGAAGGTGCGCATTGTGATCAAGGAAATCACCGCCTGGTCCAAGGTCTACCGCCGCTACCGCAAATTGGCAACTAGCGACAACTAACGTGACTGGCGCAACCCCAACCCACATTCCCTACGCCCTAGTCACCGGCGCATCCTCAGGGATCGGCGCGGCAACCGCGCGATGCTTGTCCGTTGCGGGTTACACCGTGGCATTGCTCGCACGCAGGGCAGATAAGCTCGAAGAGGTCCGCCGCACCTTGACCGGAACTGGGCACCTGGTCATCCGCGCAGACCTGAATGAACCCGAGGACATCCAACGGGCAATCCACCAGCTGCGCGCCGCCTTTGGGGGCTTGGACTTGTTGGTTAACAATGCGGGCATTGGATATCGCGCCCTCCTTGAAGAGCTCGAGGCAGACACCCTAATGCGAGTGTTTCAGACCAATGTCTTTGCCCCACTACTGATGAGCAGGGCAGCCTTGCCGCTTCTGCGAAAAGGCCGCAAGCCCGTAATTGTCAACGTCTCTTCGGTGGTGGGGCGCCGTGGAATTCCTGGACAAGCGGCTTACGCCGCCAGCAAGGCCGCCCTTTGCTCGATTGGCGAGTCGTTGCGCATTGAACTGGCCGCGGACGGCGTAGCCGTCTGCACCCTCTGCCCGGCCTTGACCACAACGGGGTTCTTCGACGCCCAGCCCAACCCTGCGGGGCTCTCCGATCCCGAACTGAACCGGGCGGACCCTGCAGCGTCGGTAGCTGAAGAGGTGCTGGCCCTCGCGGTCCAGCCCAAACCGGAAAAGACCCTGCGCTGGAAGTGGAAAGTCTTAGGAGCCCTGACCCCCTTTGCCCCGCGACTGTCCGACCGTTTGTTAGTCAAGCGGCTCGGCGGCGACTGGGAAATTCCGCGCCGGTAGGTTTACTGGGATTCCCGCTTCTGCTCTTCAAAATGAGGGGCAGGTGGCAGGTCGAGATGTTCATCCCCAAGCAACTGGGCCATGGACGGTCCCCGGCTCGGCTCGGTCTTGTTGGGCAAAAGGCTTAGGGCGTCCTCGGCCGAGGGCTCTTGGTCCGGGTCCAGGGCTGCCTTCACCGCCGCATCGCCCTCGTCAAACAAGGAACCCCATTCCCCCGGGGCCCCCTCATTCTTGGGCGCGAGGTGGTTAGCCAGCCAGGCCCTGTTTCCCTGGACCGTTCCAACCACCGGTTGAATGCTGAGGTCTGAGAGGGCCGCGAGAGAGCCCAGGGTGTCCGCCTCCACAATGCCCGGCATGATCATGGTGACTAGGTCGCCAAAGCGCGCAAGGGGGACGAGGCTGTGCTCGAGCAGAAAACCCGGCTCAAACAGGCTCAGTAGCCCGGCGTCTGGCTTGGCCACATCTACCGGCACGAAGGCTAATTGGAAGACCTCGCAAACCTCCCTAGCCAGATCCCAGTCCGACAATAAGCCCCCTTCCACCAGGGCCTGGGGTAGGGGCTGCCCGCCGGCCCTTGAGGCCTCATAGAGACCCTGGGCCACATCGGGTTCGACCTTGCCGCAATCGGCAAGGTGGTCTGCTAAGCGGCTAAAGCCGAGACGTTGAGAGTGATGAGCCATAGGTGGGGTTCCTACCCACTATCGAACGCATCAAGCCCGGGGCTGGAGCCCCTGAGGGACCAGAATGGAGAATTCTTTTCCCGATTCCGCCTCAAACATCCAGGTTGGTGATCTCAAGCGCGTGTTTCTCGATGTAATCACGCCGCGCCTCGACCCCGTCGCTCATCAGGATGGTGAATATCTGGTCCGCCTCGAAGGCGTCCCCCACCGAAACCTTCAGCAGTGTGCGCGTCTCGGGGTCCATGGTGGAGTGCCAAAGCTGGTCGGCATTCATCTCGCCAAGACCCTTGTAGCGCTGGATGTCCACGCCCGTTTCGGCCGTCTTGCGGGTAACGAGGGCCAACTCGCTGATCTCGCTGCACTCCCTAGGCTCTTTGCCGCCCATCACGGTCCAGGTGCCGCCCCCGTTGACGCTGATCCCCATGGCCGCCAAGCTGATGAGGCAGTCGGCGACATCGCCCGAGCGCATCAATTTACTGCCCTGCATGTGAGAGTCCGCCATCAAGACGCCACCCTCGGGGCCGCTGTAAATGACCAGGTCTTCTTTCACCATGCCGCGCCGGAGCTCGACAAAGTTTTCGTACTCCTCCAGGGTCTCGAAGAAGTGGTCCGTCTGGTCCGCACGCGCCCACCAGGTTGGGAGCTTCTCCCCGTTCCAGCGGCCGATGAGTTCCGAGTAGGTGATCGGCGCCCAGATCGGAATCACCACGCCTTTGAGCCCGTCAAGCTCTGTCAGTACGAGGGCAAGCTCGCGCATGGTGGCTCCCTCAAAGGTCGTCTTGCTGACTGAATCCTCAATCTTCATCTGAGCGGTACCGATTTCCGACAAGTACCCACGCAGGGCGTTCTCGTGAACCAGGTACTTGTACTTCTTGCCCTTGGACACCTTAAAGAGGGGGGGCTGAGCGATGTACAGCCGCCCCTCGTCAATCAAGGGCCGCATGTGCCGGAAAAAGAATGTCAGCAGTAGCGTGCGGATGTGCGACCCGTCCACGTCAGCGTCAGTCATGATGATCGTCTTGCCGTAGCGAATTTTCTCAGGGTCCAAATCCCCCGAAATTCCGCAGCCGAGGGCCTGGACGATGAGCAAGATCTCTTGGTGTGCAAGCATCTTATCCAGGGGAGCTTTCTCGACATTGAGGATCTTACCCTTGATGGGCAAAATCGCCTGAATCCGCCGGTTGCGCCCCATTTTTGCGGGGCCACCAGCCGAATCACCCTCGACAATAAAGAGTTCGGTTTCGTCGCGTTTCTTTGACTGGCAGTCCGCCAGCTTGCCGGGCAAACTGCCGCTGGCAAGGGCACTCTTACGCCGGACGAGGTCCCGCGCCTTACGCGCAGCATCCCGGGCCGTCTTGGCCTGGATCGCCTTCATGACGATCACCTTGGCAATCTTGTTGTTCTCTTCGAGAAATGTGCTGACCTTCTTGCCAACCACGGACTCGACGATGCCCTGGGCCTCACGGTTTCCCAGCTTGTCTTTGGTCTGCCCCTCGAACTGGGGATTGGGCACCTTGAGAGACAGGACGGCGGTCAAGCCCTCGCGGTAGTCTTCACCCGCCGGGGCCTTGTCATTGTCCTTCAGAAAGCCTTCGCTGCGGGCGTAGTTTCCCAAAGAGCGGGCAAGCGCCGAACGGAGGCCCGTTAGGTGCGTGCCTCCTCCGTGGGTGTGAATGTTGTTGACGAACGTGAAGACGTTCTCCTGGTAGCTGTCCGTCCACTGCATGGCCAGCTCGACTTCATAGACTTCCCCGGGATTGTCCCTGGACTCTTCGGACCCTTCGAAGGACAGGACGTCCAGGTGTAGCGAGGTGCGCGCCTTGTTGGCGTCTTGCACGAAAGCGATCAGGCCGTCGGGGTATTCAAAAACCTCGTGGGTATCAGTGCGCTCGTCAAGCAGCTCGAGACGTAAACCGCTGCGGCCCATCAAGTAGGCGGTCTCCCGTAAGCGCTTTTGAACGATCTCGTGCTGGTGTTCCACGGTGCTGAAAATCTCAGGGTCCGGGTTCCAGCGCACCGTCGTGCCCGTGCGTTCCGTCTCCCCGATCACTTCGATTTGGGTTTTTGGGGCCCCGCGCTCGAAGCCCATGCGGTGGATCTGGCCGTCCTTGAATACGGTGACCACAAGAGACTCCGCCAAGGCATTCACGCAGGAAACGCCCACACCGTGCAAGCCCCCAGAGACCTTGTAGGCCCCATCGCCAAACTTTCCGCCGGCGTGGAGCTTGGTCAACACCAGCTCGAGAGCCGAAACCCCCTCATCGGGGTGGATGTCCACGGGAATGCCCCGCCCATCATCCTCTACGGTCACAGAACCATCTTCGTGTAATTTGACCACGCAGTGGGACGCAAACCCCGCCAGGGCTTCGTCCACGGCATTATCGACCACTTCCCAAATCAGGTGGTGCACGCCGCGCACATCGGTATCGCCGATGTACATAGCGGGCCGTTTACGGACGGCCTCAAGGCCTTCCAGTACGGAAATTTGCCCGGCGTCGTAGTTGTCGGGGGATTGACTCTCGGTCATGGTCATTTCTTCAGTTTGATGGTCACTCGGTGGATTCGTTCCGTCCCGAGAAGTTGGTTGGTTTTTCGCCGGTATCGTTCGGCGGTGAATGATTCGAGCTCTTGTTTGTGGACTGCAGATTCGACCTCCACAACAAGTTCCCCGCCCCGGTAGCTAACCGAACGCGCCCGCGTGGCGAGTTTTGGTCCAAGCGCTTTGTTCCAGGCCTCGTGCACGTCACCGCTGCGCAGCTTCGCTCCTAAGCCGGACTCGCGCAGATAGCGCTTAAGGGCATCTCCGAGCACGAGGGGTTCCCCGTGGGAGATGGTCGATTTACGAATAGCGCTCAACAGAGATTCTGGGTGGTGGCCGTGGAGGCCGAGCGTCAGTGATCAGGCATCAATTGTGATGGGCATCACAATGTAGATGTAATTTTCCCCAAGCATGAACTTGCCGGGGCTGGACTGCTGTTGGAACTCCAACCGGATGGTTTCGGATTGGCACTGCTTGAGCCCATCGAGCACGTAGTCGGGGTTGAACGCAATCTCGGAGCCCTCGCCGGTGTATTCCACCTCAAGTTGGGCGTCAGCAGATCCGCGCCCGGCTGAGTGTCCCTTGAGCTCTAACTTGCCCTTGCTGAGAGTTAATCGTACGGCACGGGCTTCGTCGCCGGTGACATTTGCCACGAGGCGAAGCTTTTGGGAAAAGAGCTCGCGGTCCGCCTCCATGAGGTGTTCGCCCGCTTCAGGCAGTACGGCGCTGTAGCTAGGAAAATCCCCGTCGATCAGGCGAGCAAAGAGTTGGGCATTCTGGGTTCGGATCCCTACCTGGTTTCCATCGAAGCTCAACTTGATTTGGTCGAGGGGGTCCTCAATGGCGCGGGCAAAGAGCTGCAAGCCCTTGGTGGGGACAATAGCAGACTGTTTCTTGCCCTTTGCGTCGATGGGCTGACTTCCAAGGGCCAAACGCCGGCCGTCGGTTGCAACCAGCTTGACTTCATCGTCGGCAATCTCGACGAGGACACCGTGCATGGCATAGCGCCCTGCGTCGCGAGCGGCCGCAAAGGCGGTCTGCTGCACCAGCTGAGAGAAGTTTCCACCCTGAAGACCAAAGGCGCCCTTTTCTTCGAAGTGGGAGATCACCGGAAACTCATCCACATCGAGGGTCACTAACTCACACTGGTCCGTATCTCCTTTAATGAGGCACTTTTCCTCTTCGCAAGAAATCGTCACCGTCTCACTGTTGAGGTCCCTGACAAAATCCAAAGCAACCTTGCAGGGCAAAACAGCGACGCCGGTTTCGTCAACCTGAGCGTCTTCAACAGTGATCCGCGCAGAGACCTCAAGGTCTGTTCCCACAAGTTCAAGGCCCTGGTCAGTGGCAACCAGTTTTAGGTTCTCAAGGATTGGCTTTGCTCCCCGTGCGGGGACGACCGTGTTGATGATGGATAGGGCTTCACGGAGCTTTTCACGTTGACAGGTGATCTTCATGATTGGGTGTTGCTGGTCAGGGGGTCGTGAACGTGGAGGAGTTGTTCAGAGGAATCCCTTTAAAGAATTCGTCGTAGTAATATAGGGGGCTTAAAATCGTGGAAGACTCGGGCCGGGAGGGGCCCTAATTCTAGCGTGTTCAAGGACTTATGTGCAGGTTGGAGCGTGTGGAAGGGCGCGCTTTTTGTGTGGACAATCCGTGGATTTTGGGCGAGTTGTCGACAGCTGTCCAGAAGGTTCCTGAGGGGGGGCCTGGAGAGAAATTTGTCCCCGATAGGCAAACAGATCGTCCACGGGCGGATCAACGGCAAACTCACAGGTTATGCACAGGGCAAGGGTGGGACTGGGGGCGGGAAGGGGCGGCTGAAAATCGCGCAGGACGGGTCGGATGAGCCCCGGGGGGCTACCCAGGGGCTTCTTCGGCGCGCCCCCCCCGGGGTCTCCAGGGAGGGGCTAGGGCCCCTTCTTTGAGGCCCCCTCCTGGAGGTGCTGGTCGAGGGGGCCACCCCCCACGAGGGTGAGCAGCGTTGAGAGCTCCCCCTGGACACCCTCCTCCTCCCTGGCGCGGGTGCGGACCTTTTTCACGGCATGGAGGACCGTTGAGTGGTCGCGGCCCCCAAAGTAGGCCCCGATCTCTTCCAGGGACCAGGGCAGAAGCGCGCGGAACAGGAACATGGCCAGCTGTCTGGGCCAAATGATCGACTTGGTGCGCCGCTTGCCCTGCAGGTCACTTAGCTTGACGTCGTACTGTTTTGTGATGGCTCCGATGATGGCGTCCACAGAGGGGGCTCCGGGCGCGAGCTGCAGAAAGCTTCCAAGGGCTTCGTGGGCCAGGTCGAGTCCGATCGGGCGCTTCGTCATTTCCGAGAACGCAATCAAACGCGCCACGGCACCTTCGAGCTCGCGAACGTTGTCCTGCACCCGCTCGGCAATCCACTGGACCACGTCGTCGGGGAAGGGCTTGCCCCTCTCCCGGGTCCTGCGCTTAATGATGGCCATGCGCGTTTCATAGTAAGGGGGCTCGATCTCGGCCACGATGCCCCACTGGAAGCGCGACACCAGGCGGTCATGAAGGGTGGGGATTTCCCGGGGGGGAGCATCCGAGGAAAGCACGATCTGTTTCTGCTCGTTGTAGAGGTGATTGAACGTGTGGAAAAACTCGTCCTGGGTGCGATCCTTGTTGGCGAGAATGTGGATGTCATCCACAACCAAGACGTCTACAGTTCGGTACTTGTCACGGAATGCCGGCAGGGTGCGCTGCTCCAAAGCGCCCACGAAGTGATTGACGAAGGTCTCGCAGGACACGTACAGGATTCGGCTCTTGGGATTCTTTTCAAGGATGCGATGGCAGAGGCCTTGCAGCAGGTGGGTTTTGCCCACGCCTACCGAACCGTAAAGAAACAGGGGATTGTAGGTCGTTCCCGGCTGTTCGGCCGCGCCGGTGGCGAGCGCGGAGCCGAAGCGGTTGCAGTGCCCCACCACAAAACTCTCAAAGGTGTAGTTGGGGTTGAGAACAAAATCCGAGGTTGCAAGGAGTGAACCCCGGGGGCGGTCCTGGGGCGTGGGTCGCGCCGAGTCGCCGCCCTCTTTGTTTACCGGGTCCTTGTCTTGGTCCTCTACGTAGGCCTCGGTGCACGCCTCTTGGTCGACGTCAACCACAATCACCTTGGCGGTCGTAATGGCGGCCTTGACGAGGCGGTCGAGGCTGGAGCTGTAGTTCTCTTCGATCCAGCGCTTAGTGAACGAGTTCGGCGCGGCCAGGGTCATCACCCCGTCCTCTAGTCCGGTAGGAACGCACATGCTGAACCATGTGGTGTAGCTCTGTGGGCCGATCTCTTCGTGCAAGCTTTCGGAAACAGAGGCCCAGGCTGCGGAGAGAGCGTCTGGGGTTAGTTCAGCTATGGTGGTTGTGTCAGGCATCCCTAGTGGGGTCCTTGGGGCAGGAGGGTCCGTGGACGAGAGCGCGGCATGGAATCACATGTTTGCTCTCTTTGAAAAGAGGGTCGGCGTCGTTGGGGATCAAAGCCGGGGGGGATGCAGGTTGGGCCGGTGGGTGTTGCACGTCCTTGGTCGGGGGAGGTTCGGAGGCGTGCGGTGGGTGGCTCTCTGCGGACCTATGGTGGCAGCGAGCGGCCCGCCCGTCAACGGGTTGCCCACAAGGAAATTTCACGGCCGCGGCTTCGCGCTCAACACAGAGTTTTCCGCAAGATATCAACAGCGCTGTGGACATCTTGTTCGGTAGTCGTTGGGCCTAGGGAGATGCGCAATCCAGCGCGTGCACGCTCCTCTCCTTGGCCCATAGCGAGCAGCACGTGGGATGGTTCAAGGGAGCCGCTTGCGCAGGCGCTCCCCGCAGAAACCTCAAGGCCCGCGAGGTCGAGGCGAACCACAAGAATGCGGCCTTCAGTTCCCGGGAATGCCACATTTAGGGTGTTGGGCAATCGGCCAGGGTCTTCCACGGGGGGGCCGTTGAGATCCAGTTGAGGGAATGCGGCGAAGAGCCCCTGGGCGAGGATTGTGAGCAGTGCACGTTGGCGAGGGGCCTGCTCTCGCGCTTCCCTGGCGGCGAGCTCTACTGCAATTGATGCCGCGTGGATTCCCGCCACATTTTCTGTGCCCGGGCGCAGGCCCTCTTCCTGCCCGCCTCCTGCGCACAAAGGTCCGGGCGAGGCCCTCCGGTTTTTCCAAAGAAACCCTATTCCTTGAGGGCCGCCCACCTTGTGCGCACTGAATGCCGCTATGTCTGCGAACCCTTTCAACCAGGACAAGGGCTCGCGCCCTAGGGACTGCACCCCGTCAACACAGAGCAAACCCTTACCCCCCCCACCCATGGCAACGCGCACGGCTTCGAGGTCTTGCCGCGTTCCGGTTTCGCCGTTGGCGGAGGCGACGGCAACGAGATGCGCCGCTCGGAGCGCCTCCCGATTCGACTCCAGGTCCACACGCCCTAAGGCGTCGACACCCAGGGTTGTCAGCTGCGTGCCCCTGCCAGCTGCCAGGGCGCAGGCTCCCAGGACTGCCGAGTGTTCGGTTTGGCAGGTAACCAAGCCGCTCTGGGCCGGCGCCTCGCCCATCACTCCGATAATGGCCAGGTTGAGGGCCTCGGTTCCGCCACTGGTAAAGGTCAGCTCCTCTTCCGAAACTCCAAGGGCTCCAGCGATGCGTTCGCGGGCCTCATCCACGACTGCACGAGCGGCGCGACCCCGGTGGTGGACGCTTGAGGGATTGCCGAGGCCTAGGTCGAGGGCTTCTTCGAGGGCCTGCCGAGCTTCAGGGCGCAGGGGCGCGGTGGCGTTGTGATCGAGGTAGATCTTTTTCATGGGCGCTTCCCAAGAACCCGACGATAGAGGGCCTCGTAGCGTGGAATGACTGCTTCCCGAGCAAACATCCCCACCGCGCGGTCCCGGGCGGCCAGACCCATTTCTTCGGCCCGTTTGCGATCATCGATGACTCCGCGCATGGCCCGGGCGTAGCCTTCTAGGTCATCGGTGGCACACAGAATGCCCGAGACCCCATCTTCCACCACCTCCGAAACGCCCCCCACGTCGGTGCTGATCACAGGAGTGCCACAGGACATGGCCTCCAGGGCAGAGAGGCCAAAACTCTCCTCGCGACTGGTCAAGCAGAAGGCGGCCATGGGCGCCAAGAGCGAGGGCAAAATATCACGTTCGCCGAGGAACGTCACCTGTTCCTGGACCCCGCCCTCATTGGCGACCCGCCGGGCTTCCGGCTGGTCGGGGCCATCCCCCACCAAGACCAATTGTGCGTTTGTGCCTGTTGCGGCGATAGCAAAGGCGCGCACCAGCCAAGGCACGCGTTTGACCGAGCGAAAGTTGGAGACGTGCACGAAGGTCGGCACACTGCGGCGGGGCTCGCTGCTTGGGGAAAAAGCGTTGATGTCCACAAAGTTCGGCACCACCTCGACCGGGCAAGAGAGGGCAGACTGGCAGAAGGCCCCCTTTGTTCGCGCCGCTAAATCATGGCTCACCGCGGTGATTGCGTCGCTGGCCCGGAGCACGTGTTCGGTGAGCGGGGCATAGGCGGGGTCATTTCCCACAAGGGTGATGTCGGTCCCGTGGAGGGTGGTGATGACCCTGGGCGGAGGGTGCTCCGTGTAGCTCTTCGATGCCTCCCGTGCCAAAAATGCACTCACCGCATGGGGCAGGGCATAGTGCGCGTGAAGGATGTCAAAGCCGCGCTGGCGATGGATTTCCAACACCTTGGAAGTCACCGCGAGATCATGAGGTGTGGAGGTAAAAAGGGGATAGGGCACGCCCCGGGCCACGTGCATTTCCACAGGCCCGCTTGAGCGCGCAAGGCGTGGCGGAACCTCGTGGCTGAAGAGGTGCACCTCATGCCCCATGCGCGCCATGGAAATCGCCAATTCGCTGGCCACAACCCCCGATCCCCCATAGGTTGGGTGACACAGGACACCCACACACAGTCGGTCGTTCATTCCCACGTTTTGCTGGGCCAGATTGGCCGGGATCGTTCTTCGCCCATGTAGTCACCCCAGGAGGAGGTGCGCAGGCTTGGGCGGGGCTTGGGCGGATGGAGCACAATCCATTCTTCAACGGGGGGCTCGGCAATCACCTCAGGGATCACGGCTGGAGGGGCCTCGATAAATTCTGCACCTGCGTGATTCCACTCGAGAGCTCTTTCCGTTTCTAAAGAGGCGTCCGGCGTGAGGGGCGCTGTGGGCGTTGGCACAATCGCCACTTGGGGCGCGGCGGTGGTTGAAACGCCCGGCTCAAACGCGCCTGGGCTGGGGTTCAGTGTGGTTGGGGTCTGGGCAGTGCCGCCGCTTGTTATGGAGGGCGAGCTTCCGGAGGACTCTTGGGTCGGCGGATTCACGGGCGACGGGGCCGCGCTAGGGGTGGGCTCGGGGCCTTCCGGGCGAGAGGCGCTGGCCCCATGGAGCAGGTCGCCGTCAGCATCCGCCCCGCCGTGGAGTTTTTCTTTCAGGCCCGAGGTTTCGGCCTTGGCGGCTTTTTCGTTGGCCAGTATTTCTTCTGCAAGGGCCGCGTAGTCCCGCGCGCCTCGCGACTCGGGGGCGTACTCGAAGATGGTCTGGGCGTGGGAGGGGGACTCCGCTAGGCGCACGTTGGTGGCAATCGTCGTCCTAAAGGTTTCGGTCGGAAAGAACCGGCGTAGCTCTCCCAGAACTTCCCGCGCCAAACGCAATCGCGCGTCATAGATCGAAGCTAGAACACCTGTCACCTTGAGTTCGGTATTCAGTCGGGCTTGCACCAGGTCGACGATCTCAAGCAGCTTGGATAGGCCCTGAAGGGCGAAAAACTCGGTTTGGGCGACCACTAGAACTTCGCTTGCGGCACACAGGGCATTCACCGAAAGCAAACCGAGGCTGGGGGGACAATCGATCAGGATGTAATCAAGTGGCTTGCCCGCCTGGGCTTCACGCTCGGCCCAAGCGCTGAGCGAGTCTCGCAAAATAGTCTCGCGCCCGATAGTCGAGGCCAGCTCGAGCTCCGCACCAGAAAGGTCGATATGGCTGGGCAAAATCTCAAGGCCCGGCGTGTTGGTCGCGCGTACGGCGCTATCCAGGGGCGTACCCGAGCAAAGCACCGAGTAGGCCGAGGCGTCGCCGGGTTGGACTTCCACCCCGAGGTACATGGAGAGGTTGGCTTGGGGGTCGAAGTCCACCACGAGTACCCGCTGGCCAGCCCGTGCCAGGGCCGCGCCAAGGTTGGCAACCGTGGTGGTCTTGCCGACTCCCCCTTTTTGATTGATGATGGCGATTCGACGCATGAACCCCACAGTCTACTGTCTGGAGGAGGAGCCCTGGGGCATTGGGGGACGCCGAGGGGATTGAGGCTCGTAGGGGCCCCTTCCCGGGGCTAGGCCGAGCCGAGCAGGGCCAGCAGCCTGCTGTCTGCGCTTAGGGTGCCGGCGCACAGGAGGGGTTCGCCGAACTCCACGCCTATGGCTCCCCCGTGGGTCCGGGCCTTGTGGGTGACCCGCTCGAGGATGTCTCGGCCCCGGAGGAGGTGAGCCCCATCGTCCTTTGGACTGCTAGGGGCAAGTTGGCTGGCGTAGGCCTGGATGACCTCTACCTTGCGTTCAAAGTAGGCGCTGATATCCACCACGAGGCTGGGATCGAATCCCGTGTGGGATTGGAAAATGAATCTCTCCGGGGGGCGCTGGGCCGGGGGGCCGCCCGCTTGCTCTGCTAGACGCTTGAGGCCTGCCAAATACCACCCATCGCG
>Ga0206679_10002126_pt1 | contig 15992 bp, 8 predicted proteins | sample M110012015metaG_FD_155464 | JGI IMG/M metagenome (GOLD analysis project Ga0206679, IMG submission 155464) | Ammonia-oxidizing marine archaeal communities from Monterey Bay, California, United States - M1 100m 12015 | ecosystem: Environmental > Aquatic > Marine > Intertidal zone | place: USA... | reverse complement strand
GGAAATGCTCAAACAGTAATTTTTAATAATGTTTTTGTAAATTCAGGAGCTGGTGTTTTAACTTTTACAACTACTATAAACTCAGAAATATCTGATCAAGACGTTCAAAATTTTCCATTTACAATTGCATGTTTGTGTACTCCTAATAGTTCAATAGATGTTGTTGTAGCATGTGATTCTTATACATGGATAGATGGAGTAACCTATACATCATCAAATAATACAGCAACTCAAACTTTAACTAATGCAGGAGGCTGTGATTCAGTTGTAACACTTAACTTAACGATAAATGGTTCTACTACATCTTCTGTATCAGTAACGGAGTGTGATACTTATACTTGGAATGGGACTACTTATACTTCAAGTGGGTCTTATGATTACTTAACAGTAAACTCAAATGGCTGTGATAGTACAGCAACCTTAAATCTTACGATAAATGGTTCTACTACATCTTCTGTATCAGTAACGGAGTGTGACACTTATACTTGGAATGGAGTAACTTATGCTTCAAGTGGATCTTATGATTACTTAACAGTAAACTCAAATGGCTGTGATAGTACAGCAACCTTAAATCTTACGATAAATGGTTCTACTACATCTTCTGTATCAGTAACGGAGTGTGACACTTATACTTGGAATGGAGTAACTTATGCTTCAAGTGGATCTTATGATTACTTAACAGTAAACTCAAATGGCTGTGATAGTACAGCAACATTAAATCTTACGATAAATAATAGCAATACATCAACAACAGATGTAACTATTCCAAATACATATACTTGGAATGGGACTACTTATACTTCAAGTGGAGTATATACTTGGTTAGGGACAAATGCTGCAGGATGTGATTCTACTGCAACTTTAAATTTAACTATACTTACTTGTGATGCTCCATTAAATCCTGTAACACATACTATTTTATTAGATAGAGCAACTATGACTTGGGATGCTGTTAGTGGTGCAGATCATTATGAGATTAGGTTTAAGCAAGTAGGAACTCCTACTTGGCAATACTTGAACAATTACTCAACTTCAAGAACAAAAACTAATTTGAGCTCTGCTACTTCTTATCATTGGCAAGTGAGAACTCATTGTGACGCATCTGCATTTAATATATCAGAATGGACAGACACTATTGTTTTCCAAACAATGACTTCTTGTGCAAATACAACAAATCTATCTGATTCAATTGTTGGATTAGATTTTGCAACATTAACTTGGGATAACGACCCTAATGTTTGGGCTTATAGAATTAGATATAGGAAAACAGGCTCTTGGATTTTTGACACTACATACACAAATACAATTACTTTGAGTGGATTAGATAATTCGTCAGTGTATAACTGGCAAGTGAAGTCAATGTGTGATCCTAATGGAATAAATAGTGCAACTTGGACTTCAAATCATCAGTTTACAACTTTAACCCCTTGTGACGATCCATCAGTATTATTAGTGGATAGTGTTGGAGTAAATGAAGCTTATTTAAGCTGGACTGCACCTGTAGGGACTGATCATTTTGTGGTATTGTATAGTGAGATAGGTACAGGAATTTGGAATTCAGCAACAACTACTAATTCAAATATTTCTTTAACAGGATTAACAACATATGCCCCATATGCTTGGAGTGTTTTAGCGTTCTGTGAAGCAAGTGGTTTAAATAATTCTGATACAATTTCAGGAAATAATTTTGTTACAGCAAACCCTTGTACTCCTCCTACAGGAATGTTTTCATCTAATGTATTGTTAGATAGATTTACTATGAATTGGAATGCTGTTGCATTGGCAGATCATTATGAAATTAGATTTAAAGAACAAGGTTCAGCTATTTGGCAAATGTTAACGAACATTAATAATACAAATAAAACAAAAACTAATTTAACAGCAGGAACTACTTATGAGTGGGAGGTAAGAAGTATTTGTGATGCTTCAGGAACTTCATATAGTGCTTGGTCAGCAACACAAACACAAGCAACTTGGAGTGTATGCATGTTACCTACAAACTTGTCATCTTCAAATATAACATTAACTACTGCTGATTTAAACTGGGATAATGACCCTAATGTTTGGGCATATAGAATTAGATATAGAAAAACAGGCTCTTGGATTTTTGATACTACATATACTAATACAATAACTTTAAGTGGATTAGATAATACATCACTTTATAATTGGCAAGTAAAAGCAATATGTGATGCTAATGGAAATAATAGTTCTACTTGGACTAGCAATCAGACTTTCAATACTATTACCGCTTGTTCTACTCCTTTTAATGTAGCTGTAAATCAAATTGGATTAACATCAGCTAGATTTGTTATGAGTGGCCCTAATTCTCCTGATCATTATTATTTATTATATAGAGTTTCTGGTGCAAGTTCTTGGGATACAATAACTCTTTCAGGAGCTGATATTAGTGGAACTTATGCATCAAAAGTTGTATCGGGATTAACGTCCGCTACAACTTATGAATGGCAAGTACAAGCTTCTTGCCAAGCTGATGACAGTAATCTTTCTGCATTTGCTATTGGGAATAACTTTACAACTTTATTGCCGTGTGCAACTCCTAGTAATTTAGCCTCATCTGTAAGTGGTGATGACGTTACATTCAGTTGGGATGCAGTTACAGGATCTGTTTTTTACACCTTAAAGTATAAGCAAATTGGTGGTAGCTCTGGGTGGCAAACAATTTCAAATTTTACTAACCCTTCTTATGTTGTAAATAATCTTGGTTTTGGAGTTTCATATCAATGGATTGTTTCATCATCTTGTGATTATTCAGGAATTAATATCTCGGCATTTAGCTCTCCTGACACAGTTAGTACAGCAACTTGTCCTGCGCCACAAAACATAGGTGTTGCTAATATACAAACTGATCAAGTTCAAATTTATTGGGATAATAACCTTGATGTTCATCATTTTGCGGCAAGAGCAAGAGTAGCTGGCACAACTATTTGGACTAAAAATATTCAAACAATATATGGTAATAACAGAACAGTTACAGGTTTGGTTGATGGTACTACTTATGAGTTTCAAGTAAGGTCAGCTTGTTTTAATGACACTTCTTCAGTTTCGGCATGGTCATCATTACAAACCTTTACAACATTATCAAATTGTAATACTAAGCCATCAGCTTTAACAACTTCAAATATTACATTAAGTTCTGCTGATTTATCTTTTACAGGAACAGCTAATGCTGTTGCATATTTAGTAAGATTTAAGACTGCGGCAGGATCTTGGAATTCTTGGGTGTATGATACATTATTAGCGCCTACAGTTAGTTTAAGTAAGACATCTTTAACTCCAGGCACTCAGTATATTTGGTCAGTAAGAGCGGTCTGTGATTTGGCGGGGACAAATTATTCTGGCTGGGCTAATCAAGCGCTTTTCTCAACTTTAAATCCATGTCAAGATGTAATTAATTTGACAGTTGTTTCAAACCAAACTACAACATCAACTTTAAAATTAAGATGGACTCAAGTTTGGAATACTTATGGTTACAAACTAGCATTTAAAGAAGATGGTTCAACTGCTTGGGACACGTTATTAGTTGTGAATAATACTATTACAAATGTAACTACATTGCCATTTGGAGTAGCAGGTACTGTAACTTCTAATAGCGGGAATATTGATGTGGTATTAAGTGGATTAACTGCTGGGACAACTTATAACTGGCAAGTTATGACGGTTTGTGAGGCAAGTGGAAGTAATAATTCATCATTTGTAAACGGACCTGATGGAACTACTACCGATCCTTGTACCACTCCAAGTGGGCTGAGTACAACAGCAATTGCTGCAGATAATGCTACTGCTAACTGGAGTGCTGTTTCAACTGCTGATCATTATGCATTAAGAGGTAGAGTTGCAGGGACAACAACTTGGTCAATTACCCCGTCTTTAATTTATGGTACATCAAAAGCTATATACGGTTTAACTGCTGGAGAAACTTATGAATGGCAGGTAAGAAGTGTTTGTTCAACCGATACTTCTGAAGTTTCTGGTTGGAGTACAATTCAATCATTTAGCACAATGGTTACTTGTGATAATACTCCTTCAAATCCTACAGAAATAGGAATAGAGTTAAATGAAGCAACTTTAACATGGGATGTACAACAAAATGCTCAGGCATATGTAGTAAGATTTAGAAAATCATCTGAACCTTGGAGTTCAAATGTATACACTACCACTACATCAACTTCAATTACTAAAACAGGATTAATTTCTGGTTCAGATTATACTTGGGATTTAAGAACAATTTGTGATACAGTAAATGGAATTCAATCTCCTTGGACTGGTTTTAGATCTTTCTCAACTCTTTTACCTTGTGCTCCTCCAACTAACCTAGGCATAAGGGGGAACTACACTACACTTACAAGTGTTTCAGTTAAATTCCATGGTCCAAATATTGATTATTTTGTAATGTTTAAAGAAACAGCAAGTTCAAACTGGGATACTGTTATTGTAAATGGGACAACAGTTACAAATGTTACATTATTACCATTTGGTGTATTTGTTACTTCATCTCAAGTAGGGCAAGAGACTAGACCTGTATTTACAGGTTTATCACCAGCTACTGAGTACGAATGGAAGGTTATAGCATCTTGTAACTCTTCTAATCTATCTCCTGCTGTTAGTGGCCCTAATTTTACAACTCTAACTCCTTGTACTGTCCCTACAGCGTTATCATCTTCTGTTTTAACAGATAATGCTACAATTAGCTGGAATGCGGTAGCTGGAGCTACTTTCTATGAGTTCAGAAAAAGAGCAATTGGTTCATCATCATGGAGTGGGATAGGTACTGAGTATACTACTAGTAGAACAATTTCAAATTTAATTCCAGGAACATCTTATGAATGGCAAGTAAGAAGCCAATGTGATTATTCAGGAACTAATATTTCAGCATGGTCATCAATTGAGTCTTTTACAACTCAGAATGTTTGTACTAAACCAACAAATGCTGATGAAATTAATATTACAACTACAACTGCTGATTTAATTTGGGATGCAATTCCAGGAGCATGGGGGTATCGATTAATGTATCTTGAAAATGGTGCTGCTTGGAATACTAAGGTTGTAGATACTATTAATACAAATATTGATGCAATCGCAGGATTAGATTCAGGCGCTACTTATAGGTGGAGAGTAAAAGGAATTTGTGATGCTTCAGGACAAAATAATTCTCCTTGGCAAGGATGGCAATTATTCTCTACCTTATCATCTAACAGAATTACTGCTGGAGATGTTAATTTAGGAACTAACCTTAATGTTTATCCTAATCCAACTGATGGGATGTTTAATATTTCTTTCATTTCTGAAGAGTTAGATAATTTTGAGATAACAGTTATTGATGCATTTGGGAAGTTAATTTCTTATGAAGAGAAACAAGACTTTGTTGGGGAATACACTAAGTCAGTTGATTTATCAGCTTATTCAAAAGGAATTTACATAGTTCTAATTAAAACTCAGGACTCATTTGTAACTAAAAGAATAGTACTGCAATAAGAGCTTGTGAGATTAAATAAAACTCCTTATATTTGCAACCGAAAATAGAGGAAGAAAAGGGAAGAGGCAGTTAGCCTCTTCTTTTTTTACATAGACATATGATTGCAAAAGAAGAAATAAGAAAAGTAGCCGAACCAAAGATAAAAGAACTTGATGGTTTTTTTGTTGACGTAAAATTAAACACAGCAAATGTTATTACAGTTTTCTTTGATAGACTAGAAGGAGTGCAAGTAGAGCATTGCCTTGCTATTAGCAAGTATATAGAAGAACATTTTGATAGAGATGTTGAAGATTATGAGCTAACAGTTTGTTCTGCTGGGCTTGATAATCCTTTTATGGTTGAAGAGCAATATCATAAATATAATGGAAAAGAAGTTGGAGTTTTACTAACTAATGGAAAGCGTAAAACCGGACTTATTCTTGATTATAAAGATAATGTTTTAACACTTGAAGTTGCAAAAAAGAAAAAAGGAAGTAGAAAAGAGTACATATTGGAAGAGGTAGAAATTCCTCAAAATGAAATAAAAGAAACTAAACTTAAAATAAATTTTAAATAAAATGGAAGTAGAAAATCTAATTGAATCGTTTTCAGAGTTTAAAGAGGTTAAAAATATTAACCGTGAAACAATGATGAATATATTGGAAGATGTTTTTAAAGCGGTATTGGCAAAAAAATATGATGAAGAAGGAAACTTTGATGTTATTATTAATGTTGATAAAGGAGATTTAGAAATCTGGAGAAACAGAGAGATAGTTGCAGATGGAGAAGTTGAAAATCCTATTGCTCAAATTTCATTATCAGATGCCTTAAAAATTGAAGATGATTATGAAGTTGGTGAGGAAGTTTCGGAACAAGTTAGTTTTGAATCAGAATTTGGAAGAAGACAAGTACTTTCTATTCGCCAGCATTTAATGGCTCGTATTGCTGATCAGCATAGAGATGAGTTGATGAAGCGCTATGAAGATAGAATTGGTGAAATTATTCATGGTGAAGTTTATCAAATTTGGAGAAATGAAATCCTTTTGCAAGATGATGAAGGTAATGATTTATCTTTACCAAAAGACGAGCAAATCCCTAAGGATTACTTCAAAAAAGGAGAGTCAGTTAGGGCTGTTATCAAAGAAGTGAACTTAAAAAATAATAAAGCAAATATTGTTCTTTCTCGTATTGCTCCTGATTTCATTAAGAGATTATTTGAGCAAGAAGTTCCTGAAGTATTTGATGGAATTATTACTATTAAAAGAGTGGTTCGTGCTCCAGGAGAGAGGGCAAAAGTAGCTGTTGAATCATATGATGATAGAATTGATCCAGTTGGAGCTTGTGTAGGAATGAAAGGGTCAAGAATCCATGGAATTGTTCGTGAGCTTAAAAATGAAAATATTGATGTTGTTAATTTTACTGAAAATACTCAACTGCTTATTAGCAGAGCATTATCTCCAGCTAAAATTACATCTGTAAAGTTAGATGAGGAGAAGATGAGAGCTTCAGTATTTATGGATGCTGATCAAGTATCTTTAGCAATTGGTAGAGGAGGTCATAATATTAATTTAGCAGGTAAATTAACTGGTTATGATCTTGATGTTTATAGAGATGCAGATAGTTTTGATGATGATGTTGCGATTGATGAATTCTCTGATGAAATTGAAGGATGGGTAATTGATGCTCTTAAAAATATTGGTTGTGATACCGCTAAGAGCGTGTTAGACATCTCATCAAAAGATTTAGTTTTAAGAACTGATTTAGAAAAAGAAACTGTTGATGAAGTGCTGAGCATTTTAAGTTCAGAGTTTGAAGATTAAGAAATAAATTGTAGAGACTATTATGTCAGATAAAAAAAGTGTAAGGTTAAATAAGTTAGTAAAAGAATTCAATGTAAGTATTGATAGGATATTTTCATTTTTAGAAGCAAAGGGGATTGATGATTTAAAACCAACTTCCAAAGTTTCTCATGATGTTTACATGGATTTGTTAGGTGAGTTTGATTCTGAAAAGAAAGCGAAATTATCTGCCGAACTTTTATCCAAAGAAAAAGAATTAGTTAAAGCTGAGGAAATTATTAAACAGCAAGAAGCTGAGGAAAAAGCTCAAAAAGAAGCTGAAGCTGCAAAGTTAGCAAAGATTAAAGCTGAGGAAGAAGCTCCTAAAAAGGATGAGATTATTAAAGCAAAAGTTGCTAAAAAAGGCACGACAGTTTTAGGTAAAGTTGAATTAGAGCCAAAAGTAAAAAAACCTACTAAAAAAGAAGCTCCAAAAGCTTCTGAACCAAAGGAAGAAGAAGTTCCAAAAACAGAAATTCCTGTAAAGAAGGTAGATCAACTTATTAAAGCATCTGCTGGTAAACTTAAAGGCGTTAAAATTACAGGTCAAAAAATTGATTTATCTCAATTTAAAAAGCCTGAAAAGGTTGAGAAAAAGAAAAGAGTAAGGATAGTAAAAGCGAAAGTTGATCCTAATAAGTTCAAAAAATCAAGAAAGCCAAGAAGAGAAGCAGTGGAAATTTCTCCTGAAGAAGCTCAAAAAAGAGTAAGAGAAACTTTAGAAAAATTACAAGGAAGAGGAAAGAAAAAATCTGTTAAAAACAGAAGAGAAAAAAGACAAGCACATAGAGATGTTGCTGAAGAAACAAATCAGCAAGCTACTGAAAACAGATCAATTAAAATTGCAGAATTTGCTACAGCAAGTGAGTTAGCGACTATGATGGATGTTTCAGTAAATGAGATTGTAACTACTTGTATGGGTCTTGGAATGATGATTTCAATGAATCAAAGAATTGATGCTGAAACAATTCAAATGTTAGCTGAAGATTTTGGGTTTAAAGTTGAATTTGTAGGTGCTGATGTTCAAGAATCAATTGAAGAAATTGTAGATACAGAAGATCAAATGCAAGTAAGAGCTCCTATTATCACTATTATGGGACATGTTGATCACGGTAAAACATCATTAATGGATTACATCCGTGAAACTAATGTTATTGCTGGTGAATCAGGAGGAATTACACAGCATATTGGTGCTTATGAAGTAACTCTTGAAAGTGGAAAACAAATTTCATTCTTAGATACTCCAGGGCATGAGGCATTTACTGCCATGAGAGCAAGGGGTGCAAAAGTTACTGATATTGTAGTTGTAGTTGTAGCTGCTGATGATAGAGTGATGCCTCAAACTAAAGAGGCAATTAGTCACGCACAAGCTGCAGGAGTCCCAATTATTTTTGCAATTAATAAGATTGATAGACCAACTGCAGATCCTGAGAAAATTAAAGGAGAACTTGCTGAAATGAATCTTCTTGTTGAAGATTGGGGAGGTAAATATCAGTCACAAGATATATCAGCAAAAGTAGGAACTGGTGTTCCAGAAATTTTAGAAAAGATTTTATTAGAAGCTGAAATGCTTGACTTAAAAGCAAATCCTGATAGATTGGCTCAAGGTACAGTTATTGAAGCATCACTTGATAAAGGGAAAGGATATTTATCTACAATTTTAGTTCAGAAAGGAACTTTAAAAGTTGGAGATTATGTATTGGCTGGTTCATTCTCTGGTAAAGTTAAAGCAATGCTTAACGAAAGAGGTGAGACAATGAATGAAGCAGGGCCATCAACTCCAGTTGTATTGTTAGGTTTAGATGGTGCACCAACTGCTGGAGATGAATTCCATGTAATGGAAAGTGAGCAAGAAGCAAAAAAGATTGCTTCAAGAAGAGGTCAATTGCAAAGAGAACAAAATGTAAGAACTCAGAAACACCTTACACTTGATGAAATTGGAAGAAGAATTGCTTTAGGTGATTTCCAAGAGATAAATGTGATTGTAAAAGGTGATGTTGATGGTTCAATTGAAGCATTATCTGATTCATTACAACAATTATCTACTGAGGAAATTAAAGTAAATATAATCCAAAAAGCAGTTGGTCAGATTTCTGAATCTGATGTAATGTTAGCTGCTGCTTCTGATGCAATTATTATTGGATTCCAAGTAAGGCCATCATTGCAAGCTAGAAAGTTAGCTGAAACAGAACAAATTGATATTAGATTATATTCAATTATTTACAAAGCAATTGAAGAATTGAAATTAGCAATGGAAGGGATGTTATCTCCTGATGTTGAGGAGCAAATTGTTTGTAATATTGAAGTTAGAGATGTATTCAAAATCTCAAAAGTAGGAACAATTGCAGGTTGTATGGTTCTTGATGGAGCATTATCAAGAAATACAGGTGTAAGACTTATCCGTGATGGAGTTGTTGTTTACACTGGTGAGTTATCATCATTAAAACGATTTAAAGATGATGTAGCTGAAGTAAGAAAAGGATTCGAATGTGGTATGTCTATCAAAAACTTTAATGATATTAAAGTAGGAGATATTATTGAAGGATATGCTGAGGTTGAAACAAAAAGAACTCTTATTTAGTCCTCTAATAAATCAGGGTCAATAATGATTGGAACAGGATAAGCACCAGGAAAGTTTTTACTTATCTGGTGCTTTATTTTTAATGCCTCATTTCTTGTTCTAAAGTTTCCAACAGTTAATTTGTAGTTGGGAGAATCAAAAGCAATTTGGACAGGAATCTCTGGATATAAATTTGTAAATTTTATTTGATAAGGAAGAATTTCTTCTTTTTGGTCTTTAAATATTAGTTGTATTCTCCAGCCTTCTACCCCTCCAGTTTTCTTTAAAATTTGTTTGTATTTTGAAACTAATTTATCAACTCCCTTCTGATTAATGCTTATAATTTCCCCTTTAGTATTAAAAGTTGTATCGCTTTGAGAGAACACAAAAATTGGAAACATTAGCGTTAAAAAAAGTATTTTTTTCATAGTTCAAAAATATAAAATAAAATGAGTTGGCTTTTAGTATTATTGCAAAGTGAGAAATTTATTTAAATACCCTGATATTACTGCTACTAATTTATTAAAAGCCTTGCTGAATATGAGTTTAGATAATGAATATATGAGTATTTTAACTTCTAATAGTTTTGATAAAAAACAACAGTTACCACTCAATTATATAAATTATGATATTATTGCAGGAGTTGGTGCGGTTGATGTTTTAAAATCAAATGCTGAATCTTTTGAAAGTTTAAAAAATCATCACAATATAAAAAAGGATTGGTTTTTTGGTTATTTATCTTATGATTTAAAGAATGAAGTTGAGGATTTAAAATCACAAAATCATGATGCTTTTGGAGTTAATAATTTATTGTTTTTTCAGCCTGAGTATGTTTTATTATTAAAAGATAATCAGTTAGAAATTCAGACATTTCAATCAAAATATGACTGTGATAAATTTGTAACAGCTTTCAGTTTTGAGAAGTTAGAAGGTGAACCCCCAACAGTTAATTTTAATCAAAGAGATACAAAAGAATCATATATTGAAAAAATTGAAAATATAAAATCACATATTCAAAAAGGTGATATTTATGAAATGAATTATTGTCAAGAGTTTTATGCAGAGCAAATTAAACTTAATCCTGAGTTAGTTTTTGCAAATATAAATAAAGAAATGAGCACTCCATTTTCAGCTTTTTTGAAATTAGAAAAACAATATGTACTTTCAGCAAGCCCTGAAAGGTTTATTAAAAAATCTGGAAGAAAAATTATTTCTCAACCCATTAAAGGCACAAGAAAAAGAGGAGGTAGTACAACTGAAGATTTGAAGCTAATTGAAGAATTGTCTGCAAGTGAAAAGGATATTTCAGAGAATATAATGATTACTGATTTGGTTAGAAATGATTTGTCAATTACTGCTTCAAAAGCATCAGTAAAAGTTGATGAGCTTTGCGAAATTTATACTTTTGAAAAAGTCCACCAGATGATTAGTACAATCAGTTCCAAGATTTCTGAGGACATTCATTTTGCGGATGTTTTAGGAACTACTTTCCCAATGGGCTCAATGACTGGTGCACCAAAATTGAAAGCAATGGAGCTTATTGAAAATTTTGAAAATTTTAAAAGAGGAATTTTTTCTGGAGCAGTTGGCTATATTACCCCAGAAGGAGATTTTGATTTTAGTGTTGTTATTAGAACAATTTTGTATAATTTGGCTAGCCAATATTTATCTATTGGAGTAGGTGGTGCGATTACTATAAAATCAGATTCATTGGAAGAATATGAAGAATGCTTGATAAAAGCAAAACCCTTATTTGAGGCATTAAATTTTAATATAGATGATTAATATAGTAAGTAAATTTATTGATGAAAAGTCACTTTGTAAAAGTGATAATAAGCTGTTGGTTGCTATTAGTGGTGGTGCTGATAGTGTTGCTCTATTTCTTTGTTTAAAAGAGCTTGATTATGATTTAGAGCTTGCTCATTGTAATTTTAATTTAAGAGGTGATGAATCAGATAATGATGAGGAATTTGTGAAAAAATTAGCAGATAAGTTTGGAGTTAGGTTGCATTTAAAATCTTTTGATACACAAAAATATGCTGACGAAAATAAAGTTTCAATTCAGATGACTGCCAGAGATTTGCGTTATAAATGGTTTAATGAATTATTAGTTGACAATAATTTAAATTATATTGCAGTTGGTCATCATAAAAATGATGATGTAGAGACTTTTTTTATAAACTTAACTAGAGGAAGTGGATTAAAAGGCTTGCTTGGGATTAAGACTAAAAACAATAATATAATCAGGCCTTTATTATGTGTTAGTCGTATTGAGATTGAAGCTTATTTATCAGCTGTTAAGCAAAGTTTTAGAGAAGATAGTTCTAATAAATCAGTAAAATATTTAAGGAATAAAATTAGACATGAGTTGATTCCTTTATTGACTGGAATGAACCCAAGTATTCAGGAAACAATAAGTAACGAAATAGAAATTTTAGAAGGAGTTTTTCAAGTTTTTGAAGAACAAATTGAAAGTAAAAGAAAGGAGATTTTGAAAAATGAAAATGGGATTTTCAAATTAAAAATTACAGATTTGCAAAAATTAAATCCCATCAATATTTATTTATATGAGTTTCTAAACCCATATGGATTTTCAGAAGTTAATCAAATTATTAAAGCATTAAATACTCAAAGTGGAAAACAATTTTTTTCAAAAACTTATCAAATAAATATTGATCGAGAATATATTTTAATCTCTAAAATTTCAAAAGAGAATGTATCGTTTGAGATTTTAGAAAATCAGCATACGATCAGCACACCATTTACTATGGAATTATCAAAATCAACTGATAGAAAAGTAGCAAAAGACCGTGTGAAAGCAAAACTAGATTTTGATAAGTTGCAATTTCCATTAGTTTTAAGAAAATGGAAAAAAGGGGATAAATTCATGCCTCTTGGAATGCAAACTTTTAAAAAGTTAAGTGATTTTTTTATTGATAAAAAATATTCTCTTATTGCAAAACAACAACAATGGATATTGTGCTCTGCTGATGATATTATTTGGATTGTTGGAGATAGAATTGATGATAGATTCAAGATTACTACTCAGACAAAAAATGTGTACATTGCAGAAATTTTAAAAGACAAATAAATGTCAGAATTTGATTTTATAGAAAAGCAGTATTTGGGACTTAATAAAATGTCCTTGACAAGAAGAATGTCTTTGGCAATTTTTTGTTTTATTGCCTATTATTGGCGTGAAAACCATGATAAAGCAGGAGAGTTGTACTTCTTTATTGGGATTGGGATTATGGTAATTTCAATGTTCCTTTTTTTCATTTTACATTTTGAAACTAAAGTAATAAATGGCAGCATTATTTTGGATGGACTTTGGACATCTAGAAAAGTTAAGATAGACACAGCTAGTATTGTATCCGCTAAAAAAGTAAAGTATAGCAAATATTTTTTGAATCGTTCCGTTTATAATCTGCATTTAAAAGGAACAATTCGTTTTTATACAAGAGGAGTTGATGCTGTTGAATTGATTGATAAAGATGGATTAGTCTATCTTATTGGGAGTCAAAAAGCAGAAGAGTTAGCAAGAGTAATAAATATCAAGTTAAAGAAATAATGAAAAGATTATTAGTCGTATTATTTACATTGATGAGTGTAGTCGTTTCTGCACAAATCTTTAATCCAGTAGAGTGGGAATTCACTCAAAAACAACTTTCTGATACTGAAATAGAATTGCAATTTAAAGCTAGTATTGAAGATCATTGGCATTTATATTCTCAGCACATAGAGGATGATGGGCCTGTCCCAACTGAATTTACTTTTACAACAACTGATGGCTTTGAATTAGTTGGTAATATGCAAGAGGGAGAGCCGTTAGAAGAATTCGATCCAAACTTTGATATGATATTGAAGTACTTTGGGAATGAAGCTATTTTTACTCAGAAAGTAAAAGTTATTTCTGCTACTGACTTTAAATTGGATGGAAATGTTTATTTTATGGTTTGTGATGAGGCACAATGTTTGCCTCCAGAAGAAGTAGAATTCTCTTTTGATATAAAAGGAGTTGATGGAGGAGAAGCTGTGCCTGACACTAAAGGTTCTTCTGATGAAAAAGAAGGAAAAAGCATGTGGGCTTTATTCTTTATTGCATTTCTTAGTGGTTTTGCAGCACTGCTAACACCTTGTGTTTTCCCTATGATTCCTATGACAGTTTCGTTTTTTACTAAGCAATCAAAAACAAAAGCTAAAGGAATTGCAAATGCTATTATTTACGGACTGTCAATCATAGTAATATATGTTGCTTTAGGGGTTGGAGTTTCATCAATTTTTGGAGCAGATTCCTTAAATAATATGGCAACTAATGTGTATTTTAATATTGGGTTCTTTCTATTATTAATAATTTTTGGAGCCTCTTTTTTAGGTGCTTTTGAAATTCAATTACCTGCATCTTGGACAAATAAATCTGTAGAGGCAGAAGGGAAAGGTGGCTTGATTGGCATCTTTTTTATGGCATTTACTTTAGCATTGGTTTCATTCTCATGTACTGGTCCTATTGTTGGGACATTATTAGTTGAAGCCGCTACAGGAGGGTATATGGGGCCAATAATTGGTATGTTAGGTTTTTCATTAGCTATAGCATTGCCATTTGCATTATTTGCAGCTTTCCCAGGATGGTTAAATTCTTTGCCACAATCAGGTGGGTGGTTAAATTCGGTAAAAGTAACCTTAGGATTTCTAGAGATTGCTTTAGCTTTTAAATTCTTATCTAATGCTGATTTAGTAATGCAAACACATTGGTTGGAGCGTGAGTTATTTATTGCAATTTGGATTATGATTTTCGGGCTGTTGACTATGTACCTTTTAGGGTTCTTAAAATTTGCTCATGATTCGGATTTAAAACACATTTCGGTAGGTCGTTTGAGTGTTGCAATTTTAACAGGGACTTTAACTTTATACATGATTCCAGGTTTATGGGGAGCACCTTTAAAAATTATTAATGCATTTCCGCCTCCAATGCAATATAGTGAATCGCCATTTGGAGTAGGAAATTCTCAAGGAGGTGGGGTTGTTTCAAATGTTCATGAGGAAGATGGGCAGCATTTAGGCCCTCAAGGAATTATGGTTTTCCATGATTATGATGAAGGGATGTCTCATGCTAAAAAAGTTGGTTTACCAGTTGTTGTTGATTTTACGGGTTGGGCTTGCGTAAATTGCAGAAAAATGGAAGAACAAGTTTGGTCGGATGCAAATGTAAAAAGTATGCTTTCTAGTGATGTTGTGCTTATTTCACTTCATGTTGATGAAAGAGAAGAGCTTCCTGAAAGTGATAAATACGAAACTACTTTAGCAGGAAAAACTAAAAAAGTAAAAACTACTGGTGATAAATGGATGGTGTTGCAAGCCAATACTTATAATACTAATTCTCAACCTTATTATGTATTCTTAAATAATGATGGAGAACAAATGGTTGAAGCTGCTAATTACCAAGATTATGGCAGTGTTGAACTATTTTCTGATTGGCTCAACAGAGGGCTTAAAGAATACAATAAGTAGAATATGCTAGTAAAAACCTTTGGTAGTTCAGTTAATGGTATTCATGCCACAACTATTACTATTGAGGTTGATATTGCTCCTGGAATCAAGTTTTTTCTTGTTGGACTTCCTGATAATGCAGTAAAAGAATCTGAACAAAGAATCAGGGCTGCTCTTAAGAATAATGGCTGCCGAGTTCCAGGAAAAAAGATTACAATTAATATGGCTCCTGCTGATATTCGTAAAGAAGGATCGTCTTATGACTTGCCATTAGCCATTGGAATTTTAGCCGCATCACAACAAATTAAATCAGAAAAAGTTAGTGATTATTTAATAATGGGAGAGCTTTCATTAGATGGAGGCCTACAACCTATTAAAGGGGCACTTCCTATTGCTATAAAAGCTAAAGAAGAAGGTTTTAAAGGAATTATTCTTCCAAAACAAAATGCTAGAGAAGCTGCAATTGTAAATGACTTAGATGTTTTAGGAGCTGAAAACATCTTGGAGGTGATTAACTTTTTTGATGGAAAGCAAGATATTTATCCGACTGTTATTGATACAAGGGCTGAGTTTTACAAAGGATTAAATAATAATATTGCCGATTTTTCTGATGTAAAAGGACAAGAAAATA
>Ga0206679_10002125_pt1 | contig 16004 bp, 13 predicted proteins | sample M110012015metaG_FD_155464 | JGI IMG/M metagenome (GOLD analysis project Ga0206679, IMG submission 155464) | Ammonia-oxidizing marine archaeal communities from Monterey Bay, California, United States - M1 100m 12015 | ecosystem: Environmental > Aquatic > Marine > Intertidal zone | place: USA... | reverse complement strand
AACCTTGTAAATATTAGTTCCACTGCCGGAATACCTTCATCAGGATGTATGCCTACCGGCATGCCTCTTCCGTCATCTTCTACACTTAAAGAACCATCTTTATGTAATTCAACATCAATATTTGTGGCATAGCCTGCAAGAGCTTCATCGATACTATTATCAATAACTTCTAGGGCTAAGTGATTTGGTCTAGAGGTCTCGGTATACATGCCCGGTCTTTTTTTAACCGGATCAAGTCCTGAAAGGACTTCTATGGATTCAGCATTATATTCTCTAGCCATTGAGTTTTAGCTTATTATACCTTAATAAGAATAAATAGATCTTTAAAAGGCTTATTTCACATACTTTTCACAATATATTCATTAAATCTATATACTTACATAAATTTAAATGATATAATAAACACATAAATAAAACGACTTAAAATAATAAATGAAAAAAATAGAAAAGAAGGCAATAAAATTTTATAAAGCAGCTCTCCCTACTATATATCTGTCACCAGTTGTATTCTGCGCTTATAGCTTTATAACTTTCGTTCAGTGGAGTACCTAAGAATCTGCTGGTTGAAGCAAGCCTATTAAATCACTCACCTTCCTGTGGCTATGCATTTCTCTTAATAACTTAAGGCAATCTTTTTTAACGTCAATATCATCCATCGAATCTACTTCTTTATGAGCTTTGACTAGGATGGCTCTGAGCAACTGGTTCTGTTCGTCTAAAATGGATTGTTCAAGACCCTCTTCCACTTGAATCTGATCAATTTCTCTTAATAATTCTTTGCTGTAAATCTGTTTTGTCTTTGTTAACCAATTAATAATGTTGTTGTTTTCTTTAACTAAAGAAGAATAAGATTGGTTAAATTTCATTGCAGAAATCAATATCAGCGCTCCCCATGAATTCAACCTTGATTGTTCATACTCGTCTTCAATTAAAGGTGAAAATCTTGTTAAGATTTCTTGAGCTGCATTCATAAGAGCTATATTTATTTCAGGTTTCATTTAAATCTCCCTCTAAGATGTCCAAAATAATCTCTAAATGGATATCCCCGGGAATCCATGGAGAAAAAAGATTGATAGGATCAACATTCTTTCCTGTTTTAAATTCATTACCTGCAGAAATCCATATCGCCATCCCTTTTACACAAGCAAATAGTTCCCACCATTTCAGATCGTTATTATCTATAGTTAATCCACTAGAACCTTCCCAAATAGACAAAGATGCTTGTCTATCTATTAGATAAGCTGGTTTGTTTCGATCTTGCCAACTCCAAATAGGAGAAAGTGCCCAGCCTAAATCTTCTAAAGGATCTCCTATGTGTGCCATTTCCCAATCAAGAATCCCTGTTATTTTATTTTCTTTAAACAGGAAATTGCCATTTCTGTAGTCACCATGCACAAGACTCGTTTTATTAGGGTCTTTGGGTGGTTTTTCATATAGCTTCCTTATTCCCGCATCTAATATGGGTTCTATCGATAAGGAATCTTCCTTTATAACTTCAACCCATTTATCCAATTCCTTTTTCCAACATGGGTCTTCTGTTGCGTTATCAAATTGATTGATAAAGTCATCGTTTATATCTTTCTTAGCAATCTCTCCAAGTATCGACCAAAACTGTTCGCCTAACTCTTCTTCATGTGGTGAATAAGCATCTGGTGTGAAAGGACTTGCTGCTATTCCATCTAGCTGTTGCATTAGCATAAAAGGAGCGCCTAAAGTTTCTTCATCTTCATTTATGTCTATCATCGCTGGAACAGGAACCAGAGTTCCTTGATAAGCAGAATAAGCTAAATATTCAGTAGATTGAGATGTTTCAATTAATGAGCTTTCTTGAGTTCTCCTAAGAATCAATTTTTCTTCAGACCCAACCTCATCCTTAACCAGTATTCTGAAAGTTTCCCTACTGGCACCTCCAAAAACTCTTTCAAAAGATACTAAAGATAAGTCTTTATCAGTAAATTTGGAATAATAGGAAATAAAAAGAGAAGGTAGATCGTTATTAGATTCCATACTTACTTAGAGCCATCTAACATCTCTTCAAATCCACTTGGAGAGTGAGGGCCTATCAATAACTCTTCTAGTACGCCAAGGCCTTCTCTTTTTTTGTTGTCTTCATTCAAAGTAAATTTACATATTGCTTGGATATGTAAAAAAGGAGGATCGTGAGGATCTTCATTTAAATCATATGAATCATAAGTAGACTGGTCTTCTCCCTTGTAATGACCATGGCCCCATTCGGGGTGCATATATCCTAAGCCACACATATAAATATGATATTGAGGCTCTAAAATCCAAGAGACCTTGGAACCATCACTTTTTTTTGCACTAAATTTAGCTTTACTAATCCTTCTAGAGCCTTTCTTGTAAGTAATCTCTTTTCTTAGATCTGATAACACATTAGCTTCTTTATCATATTGAATAACGGAATGAGAATGAGTCGGGTTTCCTAAAGAGTCATCAACAAAATATAGATGAGATGCTATATCGTCAAAGTTTGCAGGCGCCCACAACCAGTAGAATTGCGGTATTTGAAGAGGAGGCAGTAATTGGCTATCCGGGAGACCAACCGGTCTGATACCCCAAGACCTGTCTCTAGAGCCTTTATATTCACTTTTCGTAACCTTAATTTCTCTATCTTTAAAAGAGATACCGCCATTCCAAGTGCCGTGCTGAGTCATTCGAGTTGAATCCATTGTGGTTCTTGGACCATTTTTCATGACCATCCTTGGTTCTTGCATAGGCTCAAACCTTCCTACAAAAGTTAAATCAACATCAATACCTTTATCAGGATCAATTACTTCTATTCTTAACTCTTTAAGAGGCTCTATAACTTGAACTTTCAAAGACCCCACCGCTGTATTAAGCCTCTCTTGGTTTAAAACATCCGAATATCTAAAATTATGCTGAACCCCGTCAAAGACTAAAACAAAACTTCCATCAATTAAGTTTAGGTTAGGATAAACGCACAAAGCAGTTGCAAAAAAAACACTTCCGTCCTCGTTGTATCCATTAAAAAAATATCGGTCGTAAAAGTTTCTTTCCGTACCTACTTCAGCAATAGGTATGGGTAATTGATGTATAGGATAATCATCCCCTTTACTAATCATTTTTAGATACTTACTTTCAATTCAGAGATTCCTGTAAGAAAATTAGAAGGAACTCTAACTGGGTCAGATGTTGAATGTATATTTGGATAGCGTTGCAACAATTCTTCAAATAAAATTCTTATTTGCATATGTCCTAGTCTATTTCCTAAACAAAGATGCTCACCCGCACCAAAAGCTAAGTGTTTTTTGGCATTAGGTCTATCTACCTGGAAAAGGTGTCCGTCTTCAAAGACATCTTCATCTCGATTTGCCGATCCGTACCACATAACTACCTTGTCACCTTTCTTTATGTCTTGACCTCTGATTTCGGTGTCTTTAGTTGCTGTCCTTCTAAAATAAATTACAGAAGTAACCCATCTCAACATCTCATCAGTAGCGTTCGCAATTAATGAAGGATCTTTAATAAGCTTATCTCTTTCAGCGGGATTTTCCGTCAACGCCATTAGTCCACCCGTTATTGTGTTTCTTGTTGTTTCGTTGCCCGCTATAACCATCAACAAGAAAAATCCATCTAATAGCTCGGGCGGCAATTCTCCTCCTTCAACTTTGGTATTAGCAACCACACTCATTAGATCGTCTGTAGGATTCTTTCTCCTTTCTTCGATCATATCTCTGCCCATTTTGAAGAGTTCCATGTAGTTAAACCAAACTTGCATCGACTTATCTGGATCAGCATTGATGGAAGCATCAGTCAGATCATTAACCAAGTCTCTAATTCGCGGCCTTTGTGATTCTTCAATTCCCATCATCTCGCATAAAACCCATAAAGGAAGTTGTTCAGATATTTCCGTTACAAAATTAAATTCACCTTTATCAGATACGTTATCAAGCAATTCTCTAATCTTTAACCGCATATCATCTTCTAAACTCCTAATTGCTTTAGGAGTAAAACTTGGTGCAACCATTTTTCTGTATATTTGATGGTCAGGCGGATCCATACCAATCATATTTCCTATAATTGCAGCTACTGCTGTAGGGTCAACTACCTCGGGATCACCCATAGTCATAAGGTGTCCGCCTACTGCTGAAGAAAAAGTAAGAGGGTCTTTAGAAACCTTAATTATGTCTTCATGTTTGGTTAAAGCCCAAAACCCTGGTTCAAATTCAAGACTTTCCTCGTGCCAATAGATAGGAGCTTCCTCTCTAAGCCTTTTAAAGGTATCGAAAGGTTGCCCATTGATAAAGGTTTCCCATTTATCTAATTCACAAATTTGACCTATATCAAATATTGGTTTTGTCATATTTAAAGGATTCCTAGGATGGATTCTGCTGAACTTACATCTAATCCTGGACCAGATTCAACATGAAGAGCAGATACTACGCCGTCATCAATCACCATTGCATATCTTTGAGACCTAGTTCCTAAACCAAAACCGCTCCCATCCATTTCTAGACCTATTGCTGAAGTAAATTCACAATTACCGTCTGAAAGCATCATTACGTTTTCACCTACTCCTCTATCTGCTCCCCAAGCACTCATAACAAATGGATCATTCACTGAAATACAAGCAACTACATTCACGCCTTTATCCTTTAAAGCTTGGCTGTTTTCAATAAACCCTGGTAAATGTTGTACGCTGCAAGTTGGCGTAAAGGCTCCTGGAACAGCGAAAAGAACGACTTTCTTTCCTGAACATAATTCATTAATTGCCATAGGTTTGGGCCCTTCACCTGTCATCGTAGTTAAATTAACTGCAGGTAATGTGTCTCCTACTTGTATAGTCATATTTTCTCCTAAATTTTAGGTTCAGTATAAAACTCTTTTGTGGGTTAACAAATAAAATTTTGGAGAGTTATAAATAGGTGTTATAGTATAGTAATACACCTAAAGGTAATTTATAATATGAACTATCAAAATTTAACAAAGTTTATTGTTTTTTCTTTATCTCTTTCATTTTTTTCTACCTTCTTGAAGGCTGAAAATCTTGAAGAAGTTTATGAATTAGCTCTTAAAAACGATCCTCTCTTAAAAGCTGCTGAGGCTTCTTATAGAGCAGGAAAAGAAAATAAGGTTCAAGGAAGATCTGGTTTACTCCCTAATTTAAGCGTTTCAGGAAGCACTAATTGGAATGAATATAGAGTAATGGATCAAATAATTGATCAATACAATTCTAATAATTATTCTGGAAGATTATCTCAACCACTTTTCAGAATGGATAAATGGTTTCAATTTAAAAGGGGTAAAGCATTATCAGAAAGTGCTGGAGCGGAATTTGCATACCAGCAGCAAGAAACCATGATACGTGTGGCCTCGGCTTACTTTAATGTTTTGAACTCAATAGATAGTCTAAATGCTGCAAGAGCAGAAGAAAAAGCCATAGGAAGACAAAAAGACCTAGCTAAAAAAAGATTTGAAGTTGGATTGGCAGCTATAACTGAGGTACAAGAAACTCAAGCTGCGTACGATTTAACTATAGTATCAAGGATATCTAGAGAAGCTCAATTAGATTCTGCAAAAGAAGGGTTAACTTCAATAGTTGGAAAAGATATTACTTTACTTTCTCCGTTGACGGAGGACTTTGAGATTTCTCTTCCTGACCCTCTAGATAGGGACAGTTGGGTAACATTAGGACTAAAAAATAACTTTCAATTGAAATCAGCTAAATTTCAAAGAGATGCAGCTAAACATAGCGCTAGAGCATCAACTTCAAATCACCTCCCTCAGGTAGATATCGTTGGTAGAGTAACAAAAAGCACTTCAAAACAAGGAAAGTTCGGTGGGTTTATACAAAATCCATTATTTGGAATAGAACAAGACACAAGGCAATACGGTATACAGGTTAATATTCCACTATACGCTGGCGGATCTATAAGCTCCGCGAGAAGACAGGCCTTTGCTAATTATGATAGAGCCAAAGAGCAAACTATTTACACTGAAAGATCTACTATAAGAGATATTCGATCTAACCACTTTGGCGTTCAAACTCAAGTTGCAAATGTAACTGCAAGAAAGCAAGCTCTTGCTTCAGCTGAATCAGCATTAGAAGCAACTCAAATTGGTTATGAAGTTGGAAGTAGAAATACTGTAGACCTTCTTGATTCGCAAAAAAGGCTTTATCAGGCTCAAAGAGATTATGCTAGCTCAAGGTATGAATACATCATTGCCATGCTAAGACTTAAGGCTTCAGTAGGTTCATTGAATCCCGGGGATTTAATTTCAATAAGCAATAGAATGGAATAGGTAATGAAAGTAGCTATTAGAATTGCAATTGCTTCATCTATTCTTGGAATAGCAGCCTTCGTTTTAATTCAAGTCCCTTCAATTCAAGACAGAATTATGATGTCAGTAGTTTCTGGCATGGTTAATGCTACTGATAATTTACCTAAAGAAGACGCATTGAGTGCTGCAGTGTGCGGATCAAGATCTCCTATTCCTAGCCCAGGCAGAGCCGAGACTTGCATGTTAGTGAAAGCAGGAGAAGAAATCTTTGTTGTGGATATAGGCGATGGCAGTAACGCTAACTTACAAAACTGGGGTATCGATTACGGTTCAATCAATGCAGTTTTACTAACGCACCTACATTCAGATCATATATCAGATCTTCCCAACCTTCATCAAGGAGCTTGGATACTTACAGGAAGAAAAGATAAGTTGAAGGTATATGGACCTCAAGGTGTAGCCACTGTTACGCAAGGAATAGAAATGGCCTATGGCCTTGATTACGGATTTAGGCATGAGCATCACGGTGATGGAATTGCCCCAAGAGAATATGCCGGCTTTGATACTCATACAATTGATCTAAATAAACCAGTGATATATGACAACGGAGACCTGAAAATAACTGCCTTCAAGGTAATCCATGAACCTATTGAACCCTCCGTAGGATATAAATTTGAATATAAAGGAAGGTCTTTAGTTATTACAGGTGATACTTCTTATGCACAGAGTGTTATTGATAACGCCATGGATGTAGATGTACTCTTTCACGAAGCTCAAGCTAATCATATGGTAGATATTTTACAAAACTTTGCTGCAGAAAACGGAGCGCCTCTAAGAGCTAAAGTTATGACTGATATAAAAACCTATCACACAACTTTGTTAGAAGCTGCTGAAATAGCTAATAAAGCCAATGTAAAGCAATTAGTTTTTTATCATCTAACTCCTGCACCTAGAAATTATTTAACAGAGCTAATATTTGTAAGGGGAGTGGATGAAATTAGAGATGACTGGATATTAGCTGAAGATAACTTACTAATTATTTTGCCTGTAAATTCAGAAAAAATTATTCTTTCTAGTATGTAAATTTTTAGGAATGGCTGTGAATAAAATTTTTAAGATTTGTTTGTTAGTTTATTTTTTAACATTAAGTTTTACTGTTATATCTGAAGAAATAAGAGAGGGAGTGTTAAGGACTCCGGATGAGAGGTTTGTAAATCTCGAAGATTATCCTTTTAGACCTAACTACATGATGATAGATGATCTTAGGGTCCACTACCTTGATGAAGGACCTAAGGATGCTAACCCAATAATTCTTTTCCATGGAGAACCAGCCTGGAGTTATTTATTTAGAAAAATGATTCCAGTATTTACTGATGCCGGCCATAGAGTAATTGTTCCGGATATGATTGGTTTTGGTAAGTCAGATAAATTTGAATCTAAGCACGACTATAGTTATAAGCATCATGTGGATGTTATGAAAGAGCTTGTTGAAAGATTAGACTTAAAAGAAGCTACCCACTTTGGACAGGACTGGGGCGGACTTGTTGGTCTAAGGGTTGTTGCAGAAATGCCAGATAGATTTGCGCAAGTTATTGTTTCAAATACTGGCATGGTTGCAGGTGAAGGTATAAGAGCATGGTTAACTCAGCGTATGATGGAACTCACAGTCTGGTGGAACGGACCAATTACTTTTGAAGAACTCAAAACGGCTGCTCGAGGGGCACTTAACTCCGAGAATCCTTCCGATAGTGATGGCATTTCAATGTTTACGAAATGGATAGCCTACTCTTATTATTCTGAAGATATGGACATAGTAGGTATCATTGAAACCTTCGGGGGATTAAATCTTACTGAGGAAGAAAGGAGAGCTTATGAAGCGCCCTATCCTACTGGGAGATATAAAGCTGGAGCTCATGTCTGGCCTTATCTAATACCTACTCAACTAAAAGAAAATGAAAAGTACTGGAAAGAGGTTTATGAAAAATGGGATAAACCTTTTCTAGTTGCTTTTGGAGGTGAAGAAAGAATAACGATAAGAATGAAGGATGATTTTGTTAATCGCATTCCTAATCCAACAATAATAACTTTAGGGGGCGCTGGGCATTTTGTTCAAGAAGAAGTAGGGCCAGAACTGGCTGAGATCATCATAAATTTTATAGAAGGAAATGAAGTAACCGATTTAGTGGCTTCAACAGATTAATATCTCTCAGTGCCTGAATTACCGGAAGTAGAAACAACATTAAGAGACATTGAGCCATATATACTTAATAAAACTATTTCTAGCATTATTGTTAGGCAAGCTTCCTTAAGATGGCCTGTACCAACAGAACTGCTTAAAGATAAATTAATAAATAAATCTTTCTCTGACATTAAAAGACGTGGCAAGTATTTATTACTTCAGGCCTCTGAAGAGTTCTTAATAATCCATTTAGGCATGTCGGGAAGTTTGAGAATAACTCAAGAAGAAAAGTTAAAGAAGCACGATCATATAGATATCATATTCGAAGATGAGTTAATTCTTCGTTATTGTGACCCGAGACGTTTCGGTTGCTTCTTATGGACAGACAATCCAGACAGTCATTTTTTACTTAAGAATCTGGGACCAGAACCATTAGGAAATTCATTTAATGGAAAATATTTATTTGATCTTTCGAGAAAAAGAAAAGCTCCTATAAAAAATTTCATCATGAATTCAAAAAATATTGTAGGAGTAGGCAATATCTATGCTAACGAAGCTCTTTTTAAAGCAAAAATTAGACCTACTAGACAAGCCGGTAGAGTTTCTTTACAAAAATTTGAAACATTATCTGAGGAAATAGTCTCGATACTAAGAAAATCAATTGATCAAGGAGGGACTACATTAAGAGATTTTGTAGGAAGTGATAATAAGCCTGGTTATTTCAAACAACAATTAGAAGTTTATGGAAGACAAGGCAAAGAATGTAAAATTTGCTCTTCGATACTAAAGAATATAACTATCGGCCAAAGAAGCAGCGTGTTTTGTCCTAAATGTCAGAAATAACTACTTGAAACGCTCTTTAAGAGCCTTTTCTATAATTGGATCTACAAAGGAAGAAATTTCTCCGCCCATTGAAGCAATTTCTCGGACTAAAGTTGAAGATAAGAAAGAAAACTTAGCTTTAGGCGTTAAGAAAACACTTTCTAAATCAGGAGACATTGCTCTATTCATATTTGCTAATTGAAATTCGTATTCAAAGTCAGATACAGCCCTTAATCCACGGATAAGAATATTAGAATTTTCTTCCTTAGCTAAATCTACTACCAGACCCGAAAAACCTATCGCTTTTACTTTATCGTTGCCCTTGAATATTTGTTCAACGTGGTCAATTCTTTCTTCTAAAGTAAATACGGGTTTTTTGGACTCACTTGTTGCTATGGCAATAGTTACTTCATCAAATAAATGAAGCGCTCTTTCTATTATGTCTATATGACCAAGTGTTATGGGATCAAATGTACCTGGGTATAAAGCTTTTGCCATAATTAACTCCTTATTGAAGTATATTCTCTCACATATACCAAAACCGAATAAACATAAATTTTTGTAAATATATTCTTAACTGCAATTTTATGGAAATCTTCAGCTAAAACATGGACTAGAAAGCCAATTCATGTAATATTTAATAGATGCTCAGAAAAAAATTAGTTAAATATTAAGGGGAAATGTAGATGGCTGATAAGGACGAAAATAAATGCCCAGTTATGCACGGGGCTCTTACAAGTAATGACAGTGGTGGCACGTCTAATAAAGACTGGTGGCCCAATCAACTAAACTTATCCATTCTCCATCAACATGACAGAAAATCTGATCCTATGGATGAAGGGTTTGATTATGGGGAAGAATTTAAGAAACTAGATTATAAGGCTTTAAAAAAGGATCTAAATGATCTAATGACGGATTCTCAAGATTGGTGGCCTGCAGATTATGGTCATTATGGCCCTTTATTTATTCGAATGACTTGGCACGCTGCTGGAACCTACAGAAGCGGAGATGGAAGAGGTGGAGGAAATACAGGCAATCAAAGATTCGCTCCTTTAAACAGTTGGCCAGATAACGGTAATTTAGATAAAGCTAGAAGGTTGCTTTGGCCAATTAAACAAAAATATGGAAATAAAATAAGTTGGGCAGATTTATTTATACTTGCTGGTAATGTAGCCATAGAGTCCATGGGCGGAAAAACCTTTGGTTTTGGTGGAGGACGTCCAGATATATGGGCTCCAGAAGAAGATGTAGATTGGGGTGCTGAAAAAGAATGGCTTGCTAATGAAAGATATTCTGGAGAAAGAGATTTAGCCAACCCTCTTGGTGCAGTTCAAATGGGATTAATTTACGTTAACCCGCAAGGCCCTGATGGAGAACCTGATCCAATTGCCAGCGGAAAAGATGTTCGAGAAACATTTAGTAGAATGGCCATGAACGATGAAGAAACTGTTGCGCTTGTAGCCGGCGGTCATACTTTTGGTAAAGGCCATGGTGCAGGCCCTGAAGAGAATGTTCAAGAAGAACCGGAAGGTGCTTCGCTAGAAAATATGGGCTTTGGCTGGAAAAGTAACCATGCTTCAGGTATGGGTAGTGACACAATTACGAGTGGTTTTGAAGGAGCTTGGACGGCAGACCCTATTAAGTGGGACAACGGCTACTTTGATCTTTTATTCGGCTATGAGTGGGAAAAAGTTGAAACGCCTGCTGGTAAAATTGTGTGGCATGCGAAAGATCAAAAGGAAGAGGATATGGCTCCTGATGCTGAAGACTCATCTGTTCGTGTTCCTACCATGATGACAACAGCTGATATATCCATGAGAGAAGATCCTGCTTACAATAAAATTTCGAAGCGCTTTCACGAAAACCCAGACGAATTTGCTGATGCGTTCGCTAGAGCTTGGTTTAAATTGTTACACCGTGATATGGGGCCTCGATCTCGTTATTTAGGTCCAGAAGTTCCTGAAGAGGAGCTTATTTGGCAAGACCCTATCCCTGAAGGTAATGCTGGTTATGATGTAGAAAGTGTAAAAGCTAAAATAAATGAGAGCAGCCTAACCATTCAACAAATGGTGGAAACTGCTTGGGCTAGTGGCTCTACTTTTAGAGGTTCCGATCTAAGAGGTGGAGCAAATGGAGCAAGGATTCGTCTTGCGCCACAAAAAGATTGGGAAGCAAATAAACCAAAAGAACTCTCAGAAGTTTTGAATGTTCTTGAAGGTATAGCAACTGATACAGGAGCTTCAATAGCAGATGTAATAGTTCTTGCCGGTAATGTTGGCGTTGAAAAGGCATCTGGAACAGAAGTGCCTTTTACTCCTGGTAGAGGAGACGCTAGCGCAGACCAGACTGATGCAGAATCTTTTGCAGTATTAGAGCCAGTCTCAGATGCTTTCAGAAATTATCATCAATCAGGTATAAATATGCCTTCGGAAGAATTCATGCTAGATAAAGCTCAACTACTTGGTTTAACTGCTCCAGAAATGACAGTTCTAGTGGGAGGTATGAGATCTTTAGGAATAAGTGCTGATGGCCATGGAGTATTCACGGACGATATTAATAATTTATCAAATGACTTTTTTGACACATTGTTAGATATGTCAGTGGAATGGAAACCAAATGGAACTGGAAATTCTTATGAAGCGACAGATAGAGTATCTGGGGAAAAAGTAAGAACCGCTTCAAGATCTGATCTTGTATTTGGTTCTAACTCTCAGCTTAGAGCTATATCAGAAGTTTATGCTAGTTCAGATGCTAAAGATAAATTCACTTCGGACTTTATATCCGCGTGGAATAAGGTTATGAATGCAGATTTAGTGTAATCTAAATAAATAGAACTTAAAAAGGCTGTTGCAATTTGCAATGGCCTTTTTTTATTTCCTTGCCTTGCTCCAAGACGTGTAACCAAAACAGATAATTACAAGATAACCAGCAAACAATAAGGCGGTTAAATTTAAGTCTCTTGATATAAATAAGAATATAGAAATAGAATCAATAACGAACCAGTAAATCCAGTTTTCAATAAGCTTTTTAGCAACCATATAGGTTGCAACAATTGCTCCCCAAGTTGTCAAAGCGTCTAGAAACGGTAAAGCAGCTTCAGTGTATATAGTAAGAAGATATCCTGATGAAAATGTAAGCAGAAGAATTAAGCTTATAGCCTTGAAATGACTTAAAACACTCCAATTATGAACAATAAATTCTGGTTCTTTGGATTTCCACTGAGACCATCCGTATACACCCATGAATATATAGAAAATTTGCAAAGAAGCCTCCATATAAAGACCTGCCGAATACATAATAAATAGGTATAGAAAAGAACTTAAGATCCCTGCAAGCCAACACAAAATATTCTGTTTAACCGCCAGTACCAGGTAAAGTATTGCTAATAAGACTGCTAAAAATTCCATTTAATCTAATGCCTAAAGATCGTATTGAAGGGATAAGCCAAAGTGCCTAGGATCTCCATGTCTTTCATACAAAGTACCTTCAAAGTCTGGAGGTTCATTGCCAAAATAAAACCCTCTTACTGAGTAATACTGGTTAAAGGCATTTCGTATCCATAGAGAAACTTCCAATTGATCAGATTTATATCCTAAACTTAAATTAGTTAGTAAATATGATCTTGATTTATTTTCATGAGAATCAGAATAATAAAAACTGCTTTTCCCTGCTGTATCCATTTTTAAGAAAAAATTTTGATTAAGGGCCCAGTTTAAACCTGCGGAATAACTACTTTTTGGTGCATGCGCCTGTTCTCTGCCCTCCAAGTCGGACCTAGATTTCCAGTTTCTAATCTCTGTTTCCAATAAGCCGATTCTTGTATAAATATTTAGAGAATCGTTAATTCTATAATCAACATTTAGCTCCAACCCGTAATTAACTCCTTCTGCTGCATTCTTTGTCAAAAAGGAAAAGGTATTAGGGTCAGAAGGATCAACCTGAGTTGAAATAAGAACCTGTTGATCTTCTCTATCAGAATAAAACAAGACTGCAGAAAGGCTAATCCTAGAATCGAGACTTGAAGAAGTATTTAGCCCTACTTCATAATTTAAGAGGTATTCAGGGTCATAAATTATATTTGCATTAGATGAGCCTAACCCTAATCCCAATCCTAGATTAAAGCCTCCTTGCTTGTATCCTCTGGCAATACTGGCAAATAAATTAGAGTTTTCAGTGCTCTTGATTAAGGAAATCTTTCCTCCATTCATCACATTTGAAGGTCTAAATCTTTCTCCGATAGTATCGTTGTAATTTGCTTTCCAATCTTCTCTTCTAAGTCCAAAAGATAATTTAAGAGTATCTGTAAAAGAATAATCTACACTTCCGAACAACGAGATATTTTCTGATTGATAAAAACTTGAAGAAGAAGATTGACTGAAATACGGTCCAAAGGGGTCACTGGGGTCACCATAATTTCCATCATCTTTCTTAAAATTAGATTCCTTTATTTCAAAATAACTGATACCTAAGACCCACTCAATTCTTTCATTAGCTACTTGTAAGTTCTCATTGGATAATAATCTAAATTCTTGTGCTTTAGTTTCACGATTTCTTACCGTTTCAGAAAAATAATCATACACATACGGATACCATGATTCTAAATTTCCCCAATCAGCATCATAACTAAAAGTTACATCGGTATTAGTTGAGCTAGTCAAACTCTGAAAGTTAAAGCCATCGAACTGGCTAAAAATATTTAATCCAATTGAATTGGTTTTTTGTGAATCCATGCCAGGCCTATCAGAGAGAGTATTTAAGCTCCCATCAAGAGTCCATATATCGGCTGGGTCGTTTAAATTAACCCTTGAAAGTAATAATTTAACTGAAGTCTCATCACTTACTTCCCATTTAATTTTAAATCTACTCGTTAGCTCATCCTTTCTTGAAGTATTAGATTTATTTAGATAAATATTTTTTCTAAAACCTTCCTCTTCATGTTTATAAAGAGCCAATCTATAAGTAATATAATCGCTAATTTGAAGAGGCCCTCCAGCAGCAAGTCCTATACTTCTTCTTCCATACGAACCGAATACAACCCTGCTTGTAGACTCAAATTCTTTTGTTGGATCTTTAGTTTTGATATAAATCAAACCAGCAAGAGCATTAGCTCCTATTCTAGAACCTTGTGGACCTCTGTGGATCTCTACTTGATCTATATCAAAAGTAGTTGCTATTCCGCCTTGGCCTGAATAATCGATGTCGTCAATTAAAAAGCCAACAGATGAATTAGGCGTCCCTTGATATCCTGACCTCTCTCCTATCCCTCTAATTTGAAAATATCGTGCTCTTGAATCACTTGCTGCAAAATTTAAGTTAGGCACAAGATAAGAAAGCTCTTCAAAGTGATTGACTGCCTGATTATCAATTTCCTTCGAGCCTAATAAAACAATACTTGCATCCTTCTTGTCTGGTGATATTTCTTTCCAATCCCCTAGAACAACAATCTCTTCAACACTAGCTAAAATTAAATTGCTATAGAGGAGACAAAGAAAAAGATATATTAAGAATGAAGCTTTATTTAGATTGATCATGTAATTCCTCCGCCATCATTAAATGGGTCAGGTTCAAAGGGTTTCTATACAGATCTCAGGCCAAAGCCGCCCCTTCACATATTAGTTAATCTTATCTTCTTAAAGCAGAAAGTCTATAAATTAAATAATTAACAATTTATCTACTGTTATTTTAAAGATTCGTATTTAGAAAGCTCTTCTTTCGCTATGGTTCTTAAATGAACTTCATCTGGTCCATCACCTATTCTTAAGAACCTAATAGAGCTATAAAGTCCTGCTAAAGGCGTGTCTTGAGAAACGCCCGCTCCCCCATGTATCTGTACAGCTCTTTCAATAATTCTGACGGCCATGCTAGGCACTTCAACCTTAGGTTGAGCTATCTCGCTTTTTGCCTTTTTATTTCCTTGAGTATCCATCATGTACGCTGCCTTTAATGTTAGAAGCCTGCACATTTCTATCTCTATTCTGCACTTTGCAATAACATCATAATTTCCGCCTAATTCAGCTATCGCTTTTCCAAAAGCAACTCTAGTTGATGCTCTTTTACATAACAATTTAAGAGCCGTTTCAGCTGCGCCTATAATCTTCATACAATGGTGTATCCTGCCAGGCCCTAGACGCCCTTGAGCTATCTCAAAGCCCCTTCCCTCGCCTAAAATCATATTCTCTTTCGGTACACGAACATTCTCAAATATTAAATGCGCATGCCCGCTTGGTGCATGATCAGCGCCATAAACGGTTAACATTCTTTTGAGTTTTATTCCTTTGGTACCTCTAGGAACAATAATCTGAGATTGTCTTTGATGTTTAGGAGCATCCGGATTTGAAACTCCCATAAAGATCATAAAACCACAGTCAGGTCTTCCGTAGCCAGAAGTCCACCATTTTTCTCCATTAATAATATACTCATCGCCTTCGGAAACAATGGTGCTTGATATATTGGTTGCATCTGAAGATGCCACATTAGGTTCTGTCATCGCAAAAGCTGATCTCATTGTTCCTTCCAATAAGGGTTTTAGCCATTTCTCTTTTTGCTGTTCAGTTCCGTACTTATCTAATACCTCCATATTGCCTGCATCAGGAGCAGAAGAATTAAACACTTCAGAGGTCCAGCCAACTCCCATCATCTCTGCAAGAGGTGCAAACTCTAAATTAGTTAGACCGTATCCAAGATCACCTGTTAAAGAAAAATTCCAAAGACCAGCGTCTTTGGCCTTATGTTTTAATTC
>Ga0206679_10002122_pt1 | contig 16022 bp, 11 predicted proteins | sample M110012015metaG_FD_155464 | JGI IMG/M metagenome (GOLD analysis project Ga0206679, IMG submission 155464) | Ammonia-oxidizing marine archaeal communities from Monterey Bay, California, United States - M1 100m 12015 | ecosystem: Environmental > Aquatic > Marine > Intertidal zone | place: USA... | reverse complement strand
CAAACATACTACCATCTTCACAAACCATAGCTAGTCTATCTACATCCGGATCAACTACTATTCCAAAATCTGCTTTTTCTTCTACAACCAATTTTGATATTTCTGTTAAGTTTTCTGGTAATGGTTCCGGGTTATGGGGAAATTCTCCGTTTGGTTCACAATATAATTTAACACACTCCACTCCCATTTTCTCTAATAACCTTGGAATCATAAAACCTCCTGTTGAATTTACAGCATCTAGAACTACCTTAAATCCTGCAGATTTTACTAATTCTACATCTACTAGTTTCAAATTTAATACTTCTTCAATATGTTTTTCATTAAAGGAATCATCAAAAGTATAAGTTCCTAGATTATCTACTTCTTCAAAAGAAAAACTATCATTTTCTGCAACTTCTAATATCTCCACTCCATCATTTGCGGATAAAAATTCACCTTTCTCATTTAATAATTTTAAGGCATTCCATTGTTTCGGATTATGACTAGCAGTTAAAATAATTCCTCCTGCACTTTTGTGTAATTGCACCGCAACTTCTACTGTAGGTGTAGTAGAAAGTCCAACATCCAAAACATCAAAACCACACCCCATTAAAGTGCCTGAGACAATATTATTAACCATTTCACCAGAAATACGAGCATCACGACCAATAATTATAGTGTTTGAAACATTAGCCTGTTTTCTTATAAAAGAAGCATAAGAAGCAGTAAAACGCACTATATCCAAAGGAGTAAGTGCCTCTCCAACTTGCCCACCAATTGTACCCCTAATTCCTGAAATTGATTTGATTAATGTCATCTATTCGATTTTGAGGAACAAAACTACATAATTAAATTAGTGTTTACTTAAGGATTACTATCTTTGTTACTAATTTTTTAAGCAATGAAAGAAATACTAAAACAGCTTCCTAAAAGAAGTTTAAAACCTAGGGAAAACGGCCTAACAATGATGATGGATAAAGGATTAAGCATTCGACAAGCTGAAGATTTCCTAGAGGCTAACAATGAGCATACTGACATTATAAAACTAGGTTTTGGGACGAGCATAATTACGCCTAATGTTGCTGATAAAATAAAATTATACCAAGATAATGGGATGCTTGTATATGCTGGAGGAACTCTATTTGAAGCCTTTGCAATAAGAAGCCAACTAGAAGACTATAAATTGTTTATGAATAAAGTTGGACTGCAGATGGTAGAGGTATCTGATGGGTCAATGCTAATGAACCATGATTTAAAGTGTGATTACATTCAAGATTTTGCAAAAGACTTTAAGGTAATTAGTGAAGTTGGATCCAAAGATACAAGTGTAGAAATAAGTGCTGAAAATTGGTTAAAATGGATGCAGAATGAACTGGAAGCTGGGAGCTGGAAAGTAATAGCTGAAGCTCGTGAAGGAGGGAATGTTGGAATCTGTGATGGAGATGGGGGGATAAAATCAGAATTAATTAATGAGATCACACAACATATTTCTGCTTCAGATATATTATGGGAAGCACCAAATAAGAATCAGCAAATTTGGTTTATTGAACAGTTTGGCTGCAATGTAAACTTAGGAAACATTTCCCATGATGGCGTGATTCCTTTAGAGTGTTTACGCCTAGGGCTAAGAGGTGATACATTCCACACTTTCCTAAAACAATAAAAAATGAAACAGTATTTAATATTATTTATCAAAGGAATGGGTATGGGAATTGCAAATGTAATTCCTGGGGTTTCTGGCGGAACAATTGCACTCATAACAGGCATCTATGAAGATTTAATAAACTCACTTAAATCATTCGATACCAATTCATTAAAATTTATTACTTCATTAGATATATTAGGTTTTATAAAATATACTAATTTGTATTTTTTAATAGCAGTTTTTGGAGGAAGTATTGCCAGTGTCTTTAGTATTGCAAGTTTATTTAAATACTTATTTACTCACTATCCGATTTTAATTTGGGCGTTCTTTTTTGGTCTAATCATTGCATCAATATACTTTGTGGGGAAAAGAATTACTAAATGGAATACAGCAGCAATTTTAAGTTTAATTATCGGAACCGGAATCGCTCTATCCCTAAGTTTTATTACACCCGCCACTGAAAATGAAAATCTATTTTTTGTTTTCATCTGTGGAATTATTGGGATTAGCGGAATGATGCTACCTGGATTATCAGGTTCATTCATCCTTATCCTAATGGGAAATTATGAGCTCTTAATGGTAACTGCAGTAACAGAACTTAACTTAGTGTTATTAGGCGTATTCCTTCTTGGATCAGCCTTTGGGCTTATGAGCTTTTCACATATATTAGCATGGGTATTCAAACACTACAAAAACCCTACTCTTGCGCTACTTACTGGGTTTATACTAGGGTCATTAAGCATTATTTGGCCTTGGAAAGAAGTAGCTGAAAGTATTATTATAAATGGAAAAGAGAAAATCATAGCCTATAACTGGTATCTCCCAAATGAACTTAATACACAAACAGCACTAGCAATATTATTAATTATCATAGGAGTACTTAGCGTTTATGCATTAGAAAATTTTGCTCCTAAAAAAGATTAGATGCGTACTTTTGGCTTAATAGGGAAAAGTTTATCTCACTCATTTTCAGAGAGTTATTTTACAAATAAATTTCAAAAAGAAGGAATTACAAATACTGAATACAAGAAATTTGAACTTAGTAATATTTCAGAATTCCCTGACTTAATCAAGAACAATCAACTATCAGGAATAAATGTAACCATACCCTACAAGGAAAGTATTATTCCATTTTTAGATGAATTAACACCACAAGCCAAAACAATAGGAGCCGTAAATACCATACAATTTAAAGGAGATAAATTAATAGGCCATAATACTGATACAATCGGTTTTTTACAAAGCATAAGCCCTGTTTTAAAAGGAAGGGATAAAGCGTTAATTTTAGGAAATGGAGGAGCTGCAAAAGCTGTAAAAAACGCATTAAAAACCCTAAATATTGAGCACAAAACAGTCAGTAGAAATTCCTTATTTAATTATTTAGATATTAATAGCGAAATTATTGGTTATTATGATATTATAATAAATACAACACCCTTAGGAACATATCCAAATACTACTGAATTTCCACAAATATCTTACAATTATTTAAACAAAAGACATTTACTTTTTGACCTAATATACAATCCAAAAGAAACTGAATTTTTACGCTTTGGAAAAGCAAAAAACTGCAGTATTAAAAACGGATTAGAAATGCTTGAAATCCAAGCCGAATCATCTTGGAACATTTGGAATAGTTAAGTCGTTAAATATTAGTAAATTTGCAATCAAACATTACGAAAAGTGAACGAAAATAAAGAACAAGAACTTACAGAAGAAGTGACTGAAGCCAAAGCAACAGAGGAATTAACAGTCAATAATGATTTAGGAATGGAACAAGTAATTGAAAAAATTGACTTACTTGCTCAAGATGAAAAGCCATATCTTGTTTCAAAAGAAGTGGAAGAGTTAAAGTCTATCTTTTACATCAAGCTTAAGGAACAAATAAAAACGCAAGAAGCAATAACTCTTAAAGAAGAAACTTCTACTGAACAAGAAGGTACATCAGAAGATGAAAAGGTAGAGAATAAGCTACATCCCTTAGAAATTAAGTTAAAGAAGTCCTATGGAAAATTCAAAAAAGTAAAATTTGAATACCGAAAGAAAAGAGATGAGCAGGAAGTTAATAACCTTAAAACCAAACAGCAAATAATTACTGATATTGATAAATTAACACAAGAAGATGAGTCGATAAAAAAGACTTTTGAACATTTCAGGATACTACAAGAACAATGGAAAAATACAGGTCATGTACCTCAAACCGAAAACAATAACCTTTGGCAATCTTACCACCATCATGTCGAATTGTTTTACGACTACATAAAACTAAATAATGATTTAAGAGATTTAGATTTTACCAGAAACCTAGAAGAAAAAAATACTATTTGCAAAAAAGCAGAAGCTTTATTAAATGAAAACTCATTCAATAAAATGCATAGCACCTTACAGGAATTACATGAACACTGGAAAAATGTTGGTCCTGTAAAAAAAGAACTTAGGGAGGAACTTTGGGAGCGCTTCCAAAACACAAGTAAAATACTAAATAAAAAGCGTAATGACTATTTTATAAAACAAAAAGAAAAAGACCAAGAAAAGTTCAGTAAGAAAGAAGAAGTCTGCAAAAAAATTAAGGATTTAACAGAAAAAGAAATCACATCACATAAGCAATGGCAAGAGATTACAAATCATTGTACTGAACTAGAGAGTGAATGGAAAAATATAGGTAGGTTAAACAAAACTGAAAATAGCCTTGCTTGGAAAAACCTAAGAACAACCTTAAATAATTTTTACAATAAAAAGAATACTTTTTACAAGCAAAAGAAAGAGGAAGGTAATAGTATTTTAACTACCAAAATTAACATCTGTGAAAAAGCAGAAACATTACAGAATAGTACTGACTGGCAAGCGACAGGAAGCCAACTAATTACACTACAGAATGATTGGAAAAATTCAGGGTTTTCACCTGCCGATCAATCCAATAAAATATGGAAACGATTTAAAGCTGCTTGTGACACTTTCTTTAACGCCAGGAAAGCTCATTACAAAGCTATGGACAAAGAGAAAGAAGGAGCTTTAAAAGAGAAAAAAGAACTTCTTCTCACCCTTAAAGAGTTTAAAGCTTCAACAACTGCTAAAGACGATATTAAACAATTAAAAGAATTCTCATCAAAATGGAAGTCAATAGGACACATACCTAGAGATAAGATGAGAATTAATGATGAGTTCTTTGATTTAATTAACACTAAGTTTGAAGAGCTTGGCTTAAGCAAAAAAGTATTAGCAAGCGAACAATACAAAAACAAAATAAGCTCTATAAAAGGGAATGATAAAGCAATAAGTAGCGAAAAACAATTTTTAAGAGGGAAAATTGACACAGTAAAAAAGGAAATTTCTCAATACGAAAACAACATTTCTTTCTTTGGAAACAATAAAGGAACTGAACCCTTAAGAAAACAAGTCGAAACACAAATTGCCAAAGCTAACTCTGAAATAGAAGCCTTAAAACAAAAACTTCAAATCCTTAATAAAGGGTAAATGAAGTTTAAACTTGAATCAGAATTTTCACCTACAGGAGACCAACCAACAGCAATAAAACAATTAGTTGACGGACTAGATAACGGAGAAAATTTTCAGACTTTACTAGGAGTAACAGGTTCAGGGAAAACTTTTACTATTGCCAATGTAATTAAAGATGTTAATCGCCCAACGCTTGTTTTAAGCCATAACAAAACACTTGCGGCACAACTTTTTAGTGAATTCAAGCAATTTTTTCCTGATAATGCAGTAGAGTATTTTGTATCCTATTACGACTACTACCAACCGGAAGCATACATTCCTAGCTCAGGAACTTATATTGAAAAGGATTTATCCATCAATGAGGAAATTGAAAAATACCGATTAAACACAACCTCCTCCCTACTTTCGGGAAGAAAAGATGTGATTGTAGTTGCTTCAGTAAGTTGTATTTATGGAATTGGAAACCCTGAGGATTTCCACAAAGGAATAATTGACATAGCGGAAGGAAATATCATTAGCCGTGATCAGTTCTTACAAAAATTAGTCCTTGCCCTTTATAGCCGAACTACTGCCGAATTTACTAGAGGTAATTTTAGGGTAAAAGGTGATACAGTAGATGTTTTTTTAGCTCATAATGACATTGCTTATCGTTTTCATTTTTTCGGAAATGAAATTGAAGAAATAGAAAGTTTTAATCCAGAAAATGGAAAAATAATTGATTCCCATGAGGAGGTTAGGGTTTTTCCTGCAAGCATCTTTGTTGCTTCAAAGGATAAAATTCATGGAGCTATCTCTAACATACAAGATGATTTAAAAAAGCAAGTCGATTATTTTCAAGAAATAGGACTTTCTACTGAAGCAAAACGACTAGACGAGCGTACAAATTTTGATCTTGAAATGATTAAGGAATTAGGATATTGTTCTGGAATTGAGAACTATTCTAGGTATTTTGATGGGAGAAATGAAGGTAGTCGCCCATTCTGCTTGTTGGATTATTTTCCGAATGACTTTATAACTGTAATTGATGAAAGCCATGTAACCCTCCCTCAAGTACGCGCTATGTACGGAGGAGATAAGGCAAGAAAAAACAACCTAGTAGAACACGGATTTCGTTTACCTGCTGCAATGGACAACAGGCCCCTTAAATTTGAGGAATTCGAGATGATAAGCAATCAAACAATTTATGTTAGCGCCACTCCTGCAGATTATGAACTAGAAAAATCAGAAGGCGTAATTGCCGAGCAGATTATTCGCCCAACAGGGTTACTTGACCCTGTAATTGAGGTGCGCCCTTCAGGAAATCAAATTGATGATTTATTAGAAGAAATAAGAATACGAATTGAAAAAAGAGAAAGAGTATTAGTAACCACCCTTACCAAAAGGATGGCTGAAGAATTCAGTAAATACCTAACAAAATTTAGTATTAAATGTCGCTATATACATTCTGATGTAGACACCTTAGAAAGAGTAGAAATATTAAACGGATTAAAGGAAGGAGAATTTGATGTATTAATTGGAGTAAACTTATTAAGAGAAGGATTGGATTTACCTCAAGTAAGTTTGGTGGCGATAATGGATGCTGATAAAGAAGGGTTTTTAAGATCAGAAAGAGCTTTAACCCAAACTGCTGGTAGGGCTTCTAGAAATATTAACGGACTTGTAATTATGTATGCAGATAGAATTACAAACTCAATGAAAAAAACTATTAAAGAAACTAATAGAAAAAGAGAAAAACAACAGGCCTACAACAAAAAGAATGGACTAACACCCAAACCCCTACTAAAGAAAAAAGGGAATGCATTAACCGATAGTTTAAATCCATATAAAATTACAGGGCCAAGCGCAAATAAAACAATACCCAATATTGAAAATGCTACTAGTGATCAGTTAAAAAAGATGATTAGTCATACAAAAAGAGAAATGGAGCGTATGGCAAAAAATCTAAACTTTATGGAGGCTGCTCGTTTTAGGGATGAGTTACACGAACTAGAAGAAAAGCTTAAAAATAAGGCATAAAAAAAGCGAGCATTAAGCTCGCTTTATTCTAAAGATTTAATGCTACCTAGCAAACCTCATTTTATAAGCTGCATTTATTTTTCCTTTACTTATATCCATTAGCTTTCCTTTTATCATTCTTTTACGCAAAGCCGTCAATTTATCGGTAAACAGAATTCCATCAATATGGTCGTATTCATGCTGAATAACACGAGCTGTTAAGCCTTTATAAGTATCGGTATGTTTTTTGAAATTTTCATCCATATACTCAATCGTAATGGTGGGTTTTCTACTTATATCTTCCCTAACATCAGGAATAGACAAACAACCCTCATTAAAATCCCATTCCTTACCTATCTCTTCAATAATCCTAGCATTGATAAATACTTGCTTCACAATTACTTCTTCCGTTTCCTCTTCATCCTCAATAAAAGGAGTTGTATCAATTAAAAACAAGCGAATTCCTTTATTAATCTGTGGTGCGGCAAGCCCAACTCCACAAGCTTCATACATGGTTTTCCACATATTAGCAAGCAAAATATCCAATTCAGGATAATCAGGTGTAATATCGACACACTTCTTTCTTAAAATTGGTGCTCCAAAAGCAACTATTGGTAATATCATTATAAAATTGATTCTATAATTTTGTCTACACTCATTCCTTCAGCTTCTGCTTTGTAATTTTTCACAAGTCTGTGACGTAAAATTGGTTTAGCAACTGCTTTTACATCCTCAATATCAGGAGCATACTTTCCATTTATTGCAGCATGACACTTAGCAGCCATCAACATAAATTGTGATGCCCTTGGCCCTGCACCCCACTCAATATATTGTTTTACTATATCAGCAGCTTTATCAGAATTTGGCCTAGTTTTAGCCACCAAACTAACGGCATATTGCAATACATTATCAGTAACTGGTAATTTTGTAATTACCTCTTGATAATGCATAATTTGTTCAGCTGATATAATCGTATTTAAAGTAACATTACTTTTAACAGTAGTTTGTTTTACAATTTGAAGTTCCTCTTCATAAGAAGGGTAATCTAACAATACATTGAACATAAACCTATCCAGTTGCGCTTCAGGTAAAGGATAAGTTCCTTCCTGCTCAATAGGATTCTGAGTTGCCAATACAAAGAAAGGTTTATCTAATAAGTAACGAGTACCCGCATTAGTTACTGAACGCTCTTGCATAGCCTCCAATAAAGCTGATTGTGTTTTAGGAGGTGTACGGTTAATCTCATCTGCCAAAATGATATTAGAAAATAAAGGTCCTTTTACAAACTTAAATTTTCTGTTTTCATCTAGTATTTCAGCCCCAACAATATCAGAAGGCATTAAATCAGGAGTGAACTGAATACGGTTAAAATTAAGCCCTAAGGAATCAGCAATAGTTTGCACTAATAATGTTTTAGCCAAGCCAGGAACACCTACCAATAAGCAATGTCCATTACAGAAAATAGAAATCAAAACCTGTTGCACAACATCATCCTGCCCTACTATTACTTTTGCTATCTCATTTTTAAATTCATTGTACTTAACAACAAAATCATCAATCGCCTGAACTTCATTACTCATATTATTTACTCCATTTATTTGCAAGCTTACATTCCTCAAGGCTACCGGGCAACCTTATGTAAGTTTTTGCAATTGTTTTATTCACCCACTTATCTAGGGTTTCTTGTTTTTTTGCATTAATTGAATATTCTTTAATTTTAGCAAAGTCATCAACCAAATTCGCTTTGTGCTCCTCAGTTTTTTTATTTAACCTTAAAATACGGTAGGCCTTATTTTCATCTTGCATTTGTATAACTGCAGGAAAAGAAACCTCACCCTCAGCTAATTTATCCACTACTAAACGCAAAGCAGGCGCCATATCATCAAGCGTATGTGAAGTGGACATTGTATTTGGATTCAATAATAAACCGCCATTACTCTTATTTTTATCATCAGAATATTTACTAACCGCCTGGTCAAAAGTAATTGTTCCTTCACTTATTTCCTTTGCAATGCTATCCATTTTTAATTTTGCAGCATGTAAGGATGTTGCATTTACTTTTGTTTTTATAAGGATGTGACGTACATTAATTTGTTCTCCTCTCCTTTCAATAAGCTGCACAATATGATACCCAAATTGAGACTCTACTACTTTTGAAATTTCACCTTCTTTTAAACGAAAGGCAGCTCTTTCAAATTCTGGAACTAAATCCCCTCTATTTACAAAACCAAGCTCACCACCTCTAGCTGCTGAACCAGGATCATCAGAATATAAAGTAGCTAACATTTTAAAATCCTCACCTTTATATACTCTATCTCTAAAGCTATTCAATTTTGCTCTAATTTTATCTTTTTGTTCATTTGTAATCTCTGGTTTTATTACAATTTGAGCCACTTCAACTTGAGTTGGCATAGTAGGGATTTCAGCATCAGTCAGCAACTCATAAGCCTCTTTTACTTCTACTGGTGTTACTTTTATTGATGAAGTAAGTTTAGTTTGCATTCTTTGTGCTAAAAACTGATCTTCTATTACTTTAGTAAGTTCTTGCTCTATTTTGTCTTTTGATTTTCCAAAGTACTCTTCTACTTTCTCAACCGAACCCAATTGACTTTCAAAATAAGATAAACGCTTATTGATTTCTGTTTCTACCTCTTCACCTGAAACGACCAGACTATCAATTTTTGCTTGGTTAATCATTAATTTCTGAAATAATAAATCTTCTACAATTTGGCATCTTATTTCTGTAGACTGAATATTCCCTTGCGATAAATATTGTAAATATTGCGATTCGATTTCAGAGGTAAGAATAATTTCATCACCAAGCACTGCTTCAATTTTATCAATTGTTTGAGCAGATAAACTAAAGCTAATTAAAGCTAGTAATAGAAAATGATATTTTTTATTCATTAGTAAATTTTAATTTTTTTCAAAGCTAAACCATTCTGATACAATTCATCTTCAAGTTGCTTTAAATATTGTATTTTATTTTTATTCAAAAGTACATTATGAATTTTCTCGCGTTCCAAGGCTAACGGACTAATACTTCCTTTTATTTTATAATCCTTAATGTAAATATAATATCTATATTGCTGGTCTTCAAACCAAACTCCCTTAGTATTTTCCAAAAAATATTTTTCCTCAGTAATAAATTCAGGCAACTTATTATTAATGGTTGCAAAATATTGCCAACTACTATCTGCTAGGTAATACTCTTTTGAAAACTGCTGACAATAATCAGTCAAATTTTCAATATTAGCAGTTTTATCTGACTTATACCATTTGGACAAAACCTTCAATTTTGGGGCTGATTTATCCACAACAATATACCTACCCCTAAATATATTCTTTACCAGCTTAAACTCCTCTCTATACTGATTGTAATAATCTGTAATTTCCTTGTTAGTAATGCTAGTGTCAAAATTTTGATTGATTAATTCCTGCTGATAAGCATAAATTAAAAGTGATGAACGGTATTCTGAGATTTGTTTTTCATAATCCAATAAATCGCTACTTAAATTTATCTCAGCATGATAAATCATCAATTGTTTCCTAATCCAAAGATTCATGTAACGTTCAACAAAAAAAGCACTATCTTCAGTAGCCTCAGGCATTTCCTTCATCACTTCTGTTAGCAATAAATCTTTCTCGTTTACACTAGCGATAACTTGTTTATCATCACCGTTAAAACAAGAAACAGCAAGCATTAAAAATGCTAATAATAAAAATGTTTGCTGTTTAATCATTTATTATTTATACAGTGTATAAAGCACTTCTTTATTAATACTAACACTGTATTTTACTTTTAGTGAGGCAATCCATTCTGCCTCTAAAGTATTCTGGTAATCAGAAATTACTTTCCCTTTCGTATCATTTAGTTCCTTTACTCCTGAAGCTAATACTTCATGAATATCAACAATAATATAACTACCATCCTTAGTTTTAATGTCGCCAGCAATACCTGCTTTCCATTCTACGGCATCAACATACTCATTTTCTCCTTTTACAAATTTCTTAGTACTTATTTGCAAGCTTAAAGGTGAATCAGTATTTGCCACTATTAGTATTTCAGCATCCGTAATATTTCCTCTATGTTTCTTGTAAATTGCTTTTTTTACATGCTTAGCAGTTGTTAAATCAATACAGCTATAAACAGTAGCATCTACTCTGTTTTCCCAAACATAATTGTTGATATTTTCTGTATAGAATTTTTGTAAACCAATAGTATCCTCAACTGCTTTTGTCCAAACCTTTGCATTAGTCAAATCAAACAATAAAATTCCCTCACGGTATTCTTGCAATAAGGCTTTATACTCTGGGTATTTTGTTTCCAATTGACTTTCTTCATAGGCTAATAATTCCTTATTCACAAATGCAGTGTACATAGCATCAATATTGCTTCCTGCTGTTTGATTCAATAGAATATAATTTACAAATGAGCTAACTGCAACTACTTTTCCGTTAACAGTAACAATAGTAGCAGTGTGTTCTTTTGAAGTAGAAAATGTTCCTAAAGCTACAGCATTGGCTGCTCCCTTACGAAATGCAGTATAAGTAGCTGGTTTATTCACCACTTTATAAGTTTTATGCAATTTTGCATATAAAGCTTGCTTACTTAATTCTCCTCTTGAATCTCTCTCAATTTTTCTTTTTAAATCCGCTTTTACTTCTTCAAACTCAGGAAATCCTTTTCTTTCCAATAAAGTAATAATGTGCCAACCATATTCAGTACGAAAAGGAGCAGAAATATCACCAACATCTTTTAACCCAAAGGCAACCATTTCAAATTCCGGAACCATTTTACCGACCCCAAAAGCAGGAAGACTTCCTCCTTTTACAGCAGTTGATCTATCTTCTGAAAAACGCTCAGCAACATCTGCAAATTCTTCTCCCTTACTTAATAATTCAACAACTTTATTAATATTATCTTTTGCTTCATTTAATTTCCTTTCATCAGCTCCCTGCCCTGATTTGAACATAATGTGAGCTACCTTTACCTCTCCTATAGCTTCACGCTTGTCAGTAACCTTAATAATATGATAACCATATTTAGTTTTTACAGGCATTGAAATTTCTCCTATTTCAGTTTTATAAGCAGCTGTTTCAAAATCATACACCATCATAAAAGCAGTAAAATAACTTAAATTTCCACCATTACTAATAGCTGATTTGTCATCAGAATTATTTTTTGCAGCATCAGAAAATGAAATTGTATTAGCAATAATTTGTGAACGAATAGCTAAAACTTTATCATATGCTTCCTTTTCTTGCTTTACTGTTGCTTTTTCGTCAACCGCAATTAAAATATGACTTGCTTTTACATCTTGTTTCATTCTTTCATACGCCTCTACAAGCATATTTTCATCAAACTCTTTATTTTTTAAGTAAGGTTTAGCCAATTGCAATCTATATCCATCTAGTTCACTTACAAAAGCAGCAATTGTATCCATTCCTAATTCATCCGCCTCCCTTACTTTTAACTTAAAATTAACAAATAGTTCCATGTACTCATCCAAGTACTTTTTTGTTAATTCTGTATCATTGTTATTTTTATAAAATACATTCTTAAATTCCTCTAATGATATATTTTTATTCTCAATAGTTAACACATCTTGCGCTAAAGTTATTAGAGCAAATGCTCCACATAAAATACTTAATCCGATCTTTTTCATTTATTTCTATTTAAATTTTATTGTCTACTATAATTTGGAGCTTCTCTTGTAATTGTTACATTATGAGGGTGGCTTTCGGCAACCCCAGCAGCTGTTATTTTCAAGAATTCTGCCTTACTTAATTCGTTAATTGTTGCTGAGCCTGTATATCCCATTCCTGCTCTTAATCCACCAATCATCTGGTGAACAACTTCTCCTAATGTACCTTTATAAGCTACTCTTCCTACAATTCCTTCAGGAACTAATTTTTTAGCGTCTACTTCTCCACTCTGGAAATACCTGTCCTTTGACCCGTCTTGCATAGCATCAATAGACCCCATTCCTCTGTAAGACTTAAACTTTCTTCCTTCAAAAATAATAGTTTCACCTGGAGCTTCTTCCACTCCTGCAATAATTGAACCTAACATTACTGTACTTGCACCACCTACTAAAGCCTTTACTATATCACCTGAATATCTAATACCTCCATCCGCAATCAAAGGAATATTATTCTTTTTAGTAACTTCTGCAACATCCATCACAGCTGTAAGTTGTGGTACGCCAATACCGGCAACAATTCTGGTCGTACAAATTGAACCAGGACCAATCCCTACTTTTACAGCATCAGCACCAGCATCAATTAGTGCTTGGGCAGCTGCTGCAGTAGCAATATTCCCCACTACAATATCAATATTTTTAAACTTAGCTTTTACTTTCTTAAGTACATCCACCACTCCTTTAGTATGCCCATGAGCAGTGTCAATAACAATAGCATCAACTGATGCTTTTGCTAAAGCCTCTACTCTTTCCAACACATCAGCAGTAACACCAACAGCTGCAGCCACTCTAAGCCTTCCATATTGATCCTTACAAGCGTTAGGGCGCATTCTGTTTTTAATGATATCTTTAAAAGTAATTAGTCCAACTAACTTATTATTGGCATCAACAATAGGTAATTTTTCTATCTTATTATCTTTTAAAATATTTTCAGCATTTTCCAAATCATTCAGTTCAGTAGTAACCATATTTTCAGTTGTCATTACATTTGAAATTAAAAGCGTCATATCTTTTTCAAAACGTAAATCTCTATTAGTTACAATACCTAAAAGATTCATATCTTCATTAATAATAGGAATACCTCCAATACTATTTTCGCGCATAATTTTAAAGGCATCACCAACAGTAGCTGAAACAGTTAAAGTAATAGGGTCAAGAATCATTCCACTTTCTGAACGCTTTACTTTTCTTACTTCTAAAGCTTGCTGTTCAATAATCATATTTTTATGCAATACACCAATCCCTCCTTCTTGCGCTATAGCAATAGCCATTCTGGATTCTGTAACTGTATCCATAGCGGCTGCTACAACAGGAATATTTAAGGTAATATTTTTTGAAAATTTAGTACTAGTACTCACCATGTAGGGTAATACATCAGAATATGCAGGAACGACCAAAACATCATCATAAGTAAGTCCTTCTTTTATCATTTTATTGCTCATAGTTCTTGTATTTAGAAAATTATGCAAAATTAACATATTATATAATAAAATAGTCCCTTAAAAAGGGACTATTTTACAAAGATTCTTTTTTATTACCTCACTAGGGTAATAACAGCTGTTTTTTCAGTTAACTCACCATCACCATTAATATATTTCAAATAATAAACATAATTATCATTTTGAACTTGGGAGCCTTGAAATGAACCATCCCATCCCTTTTGAGGATTATTTGTTTCAAATATTTTATTTCCTTGCTTATTATAAACTGAAAACAAATAACCTTTCTCCGAAACAAAATAAGTGAACGGCTTAAAAATTTCATTATGATCATCTCTGTTTGGGGTAAATGTATTGGGAATATAAACAACAGGAGTTTGGGAAACACATGCAATATTTGAATAACTACCTTCAGGAACGGATCCATATGGAGTATCATCACCTTCACTAGCTTTAATATAATAACAGAACCTACCATTACCCCTCCCATCATTTGTAACGATATCAATATATTTTAATTCCTCATTAGTATTAGTCATTCTATTCCATATATGAATAGGTACTAAATTAAAAGGCTCATTATTTATTGAACGATATAGTTCATATTTAGAAACCTCTCCTAGCCATTTTTCATACTCATTAAAAAATAAAGTATTTGTAAACTCACTTGATAGATTTGAAACTTCAGAATAATCAATATTTTTTTCAACTTCTAATAGAATTGTTTGTGCAAAGGAAATCTCACCTAAATAAGCAGGATCATTTACCGGGGGAGGCGATAAGCTTACCCCACAAGTATCAACAGGGTATACTTTATATTGATAAAAAGTTTCACTTGTATTTGTAGAGTTATCATTAAAGATGAAATTTGTGTTTCCAGAAAAATTTACTTCATTAATTTTAGAAAAATTTATTCCAATCCCATTAATATCAAACTCATCTGTCCTATAAATATCATAATGATCAATAACAGCATTATTATCAACCAAACAATTTATTTCAACCATCCCATCATCATGATTAACAGTGGCATATTCTAAGTAATTAAATAAAGGCCTATTTGGCATTGCTATACTAAGGTCTATTATATTTGATATTGCAACTAAGGTAGAATCCTCATTATACGCTTCAATATAAACAATATAACTTGATAAAGAATTAATACTATTTAACAATAACTCGGTAGCTAAAGGCACTCTTATTACAGAATTGGTAGAAACATTATTTACATCTGTTTCTGTTAAGAAAACATTATAATGACTAACACCATTATCCCAATTTATATAATTATTCCAATCTAAAGAGATAGAATAATCACATACATCAGAACTGTTCATCAATAAAATAGAATTATGCACCAAAGATCTAACTCTTGAATTCCCACAGCTATCAACAGCTCTAACACTAAATTTTTCTATCGCTTGATCAGCTGAAGAATTAGTAAATTCATAAATACCTATTCCTATAGCAACCGTATCAAGGGTTATCCAAGCTCCATTAATATCTTCTATATAAACAATATAATAATCTGCACCAGGAGACAAAATCCAACTAACAACCGAATTACCTAAAGGATTAACAGATACATCTTTGATAACTACAGTTGGGGGAGACAAAGTATCTAGTAAATTTACTGAACTAATAGAAGATTTCGAGACACACCCACTAATATCAGATATTTCTACATAAAACTGTGGAATATAGTCACATCTATCTCCATCCATTTGAGCAAAAGTATCAGGTTGCACAGAAAGGATTACATCAACATTATCTGCATTTATATAATGTACATCATAATCTGTA
>Ga0206679_10002119_pt1 | contig 16047 bp, 11 predicted proteins | sample M110012015metaG_FD_155464 | JGI IMG/M metagenome (GOLD analysis project Ga0206679, IMG submission 155464) | Ammonia-oxidizing marine archaeal communities from Monterey Bay, California, United States - M1 100m 12015 | ecosystem: Environmental > Aquatic > Marine > Intertidal zone | place: USA... | reverse complement strand
TTTATCTTCAAAGGTATAATATCTACAGTTTATCATGAAAACAACATTACAATTAAATGGGTCGTTTTGTTCCCGTTAGTACTTTATCCGTCACCTTTTTATTATCAAATAAACACATCGCATTGTATGTTTGAAACATCATATTTTCTTTAACCGCACCCGTCGATTCACGATAACCATCATCGGCTTTCTCAAATTCTTCATAATCTTCGTAATCTTCTTCTTTTGGTTTTGTTACCAATTTTTTTTCTAATTCGTGTAGACATTCTGTTTTACACGGTTGTAATGTTTTATTTATTGCATGTCCTATTCTTGCTCCTGGTGTTTCAAAACCGTCCTTGTATTTCACAAACTCAGAATCTCCATAGGTTAATTTTTCTTCTACTTTATTTGGCTCTTTCACAAAATATACGCCGTTCTTTGTATCGGTTGTTTGAATAAATTTATGGAATTGGGGTTTATCTTCCAAACATTCAAAGAACATTTCGTGGACATTTTTCACCAAATCTGTTTGATTATTTGCTATTTTTTGATAATTACCATTAAAAAATGTCTCAATACGTTCACAAAATCGGGCTGTAAATTCGGTAATTGATTCTGCATCTTTGCAAGTGTTTGTTAAATAGAAATTCAATGTGTTCTGACTATTCGTTAGATTATTATGGTCACCAATGGTATTATTGGTTCCATTTCCTACGTGTGGTATTACCTCTTGCATACTTTTTACCATTAATAAAATTAATTCCTTCATTTCTTTCCTTTCCTCTAATATTTCTTTCTTTTCATCTAACATTTCTTGCTTTTCTTTGAATAATATATTAATTAGTTTATCCTGTTCGGCATCTTTTATGGTATTTTCTTCTTTGGGAGAATTTTTTTGTAAGAAATTACATTTCTTTTTGTGATTATAAAGACTTTGTCTATGGTTATATATCTTACCACAATCGCAAGAAAATTTAGAGTTTTTTTTTGTAAGTCCAATGGAAGTATTTGTAAGTAATAAATGCTTACGTGTTGTTAAATGTGTATTATAATTACTTAATTTACTGCATTTATAGTCACAATGTTCGCAAATATATTTATCGGCATTTTTCGGCATTTTTTTTGTAAGTAAATGTAAGTATATATTACTTACTTATAAAAATGCCTAAACCCTTTTTCGCATAAAATATAAATATATTTGAAAAAATGTTTGCAGTCATTCGATTTTTTTAAATTAAAATTTTACAGCATACTGCTCTGAAAGCGTTTTTTCACATTTTTTACTAATATAATATACTCCTCCATGTCTATTTTGGAACTTTTTAAAAAGTTCTAAAATCAAAATTATTCACTTACTTTCAAAATTGGTTTTTTCAAAAATATATTGTATTTAGATAAATTGAATTTTATTGAGTGATTCTTGTGAAATAAAAGGAGCGAATAGTTTTAATAAAACTTTCATAACTGATGGAGAATTCAATATTTGTATTTTTTCAATTTTTGTGCTTTGTTCCGTTGAATCTAAATATAATGAACAAAAATGTGTAATTAAATCGTGATATCGTTGAGCAGCAGTCATGGTAAATGATTTCAAATCGACACGAATATTAAAATGAGAATTTGTTTTAAGAAGTATTTGATTTAAATCAAAAAAATAGTTACATACTAATTCATAATTATCTGGACAAAGGAATTGTTTTATACGAGGATAATCCATATAAATAAAATTACTATTTGGAATAATATATACACTAGATTGTAACAATTTCTCACTTGAGAAATGATTGGATAATTCTTTCGCACATTCAAATTTCTGTGTGGTTTTAAAAATTGTATTTTTTTTATTTTTTTCATAATACAGATTTTTGTATGCCTGCATCTGTTCTTCTATATTTTCACTCGTCATATATTAATATATATCACTTTTATATTAATATATTGATTTAATTTTATTATAGGTCAATAGAACACGTTTTTTTGCCCTTTTTCCTTTGTCGGGTTTTCTTTTCTTTGACGGGTTCCTCTGGTTCTTCTTCAGCATCCGCTTCTTCAGCATCAACTTCCTCAACAGCTTCTTCCTCAACAGCTTCTTCCTCAACAGCTTCTTCCTGGGCATCCACTTCCTCATCGTCAGTTTGTTCAACAGCCTCTTGTTCAACGGTTTCTTCCTCAACCGCATCTTGTAATTCCATAGAAATATTATCGATATTATCAATTATTTCTAAATCTTCGTCATTTAATTGTTCATCTGATTGGATTTGTATGTTATTTTCTGTTCCATTAAAAAATTGGTTTCGTTCTTCGAATAAAGTTTGATTTACTTCTAATGTATATGCTTGTAATTTTATAACAATTTCTTTCAAGGTTGTTATTTCATTGGCTAACATATTTGTTCTATAATCAAATTCTTTTGATTGGTCAGTTAAAGTAATCTTTAAATCTTCTCTTAATGTTTCCATCATTTTTTTTGTATGTTCTACATTTAATTCATTGTTCCCGGAAACAGTTTGAGATTCCATTGGAACTTTATTCTCAATAATCGCTTTTTCCAATGTTAATAATCGTTTATCAAAAACAGTAATTACTTGTTGTAAAGACATGGGTTTTTTAAAATCAGTTGTAGATAATTCTTCTTTTGGTTGAGTATTTACAGATGAATTTAATTGTCGAATAGTTTCGTTTTGTAAATTTTCAGTAGATCTATTCACACGGCGTTGGGTAGGTTCAATATTATTGGTATTTGATCTAAACAAAGGAGTTGCGACAATATTTCCAGCACGACGTTTTTTAGCAGCAGAGATAGAGGATGTACTCATTTTTATAAATCGTATATAATATTGTTTACGAAAAGCAATATTATGTTTTAACGAATGATAATTAGGCAATCATTTTCATTTTTATTGTTTCATGATGCTGATATTCTTCAATCCATTCAATATCGTCTAAAGTATATCTTTCAATATCGTCGTATTTATTTTTAATATTCACTCTAGGAAAATTAAAAGGGGATTGTGTAAGTTGTGTTTTAAGTGGCTCAATATGCTCTTCATAAATATGCGCATTCCCTAAAAAATAGACAAATTCGTCAGCGATCAACCCACAATGTTTTGCTAATATATGTGTTAAAAAGGAATAAGATGCGATATTAAAAGGAACACCTAATCCAACATCACCGCTGCGTTGATACAATGAACTGGATAAATATTTACCTTCACGAACATTAAATTGAACCAAAATGTGACAAGGGGGTAGAGCCATTTCATCTAATTGCGCAGGGTTCCATGCAGACATAACAAGCCTACGTGATGTGCGTTTAGAGGGGTCTTTTAGTTCATTGATAATATTTTGTAATTGATCAACCCCTTTACCCGTATAATCTGTTTCACAATTTTCATAGTGTGCATTAAAATGTCGCCATTGGTGTCCATAAACAGGACCCAAATCCCCTTCTTTATTATTAACTAAACCTCTACTATCCAAAAATTCACGTGATGAGTTATCATTCCAAATATATACCTTTTTCTCGCGTAATTCATCATTACTAGTGGATCCTTTAACAAACCACATTAATTCCTTAAAACACGTTTTCCAAGCTACTTTTTTGGTAGTTAATAGAGGAATGGTTCCATTTTGTAATGAAAAACGCATAGAATTACCAAAAACAGAAAGGACTTTACCATTTCTGGATTGTTCTTCAGATCCCTTTTCAAGAATACGTTTAATTAAATCTGTATATTGATTTTCTTCGTGATTTTGTGAATAATCGCAATTAAGGGATTCCATATAATAAGTATTTTGTATATTTCTTTAATACCTTTTCTATTATTTATAACAGTCTAAACATTTAAATAACCATTTATCAGTCGTTTTTTTCATATAACCCATTTGATATTCGGGCATCTTTTTTTTACATTGACCGCAAAATGTAGCATATTGAATTGAGCGTTGGAACCATCCCTCTCTTTGATCTTTAAGCCCCCATTGTTTCCACATATCCTTCTTTTTTTGTCGTTCAAGTTCACGTTGTTTCCACATATCCTCCAATCTTTTTTGGAGGTCGTCTTCAAAATCTTCATCAACCGTATGATTTGGATTTTTAAGAAGTTTATCATTAATTATTATTAATTCAGATTTATCTTCACATTTTTTGTCTTTTTTAACCTCCCCTTTTAAATAATTAACAAATATGGGATTCACACTCATACATATTTCGAAACAAGTAAAATTTTGTTCATATTCTCCAAATGGAATTTTTGTAATACGTCCATATTCATATGCATTTGTTCTAAACAAATCAATTACACGTTTTAATTTGATAGATCGCATACGTTTTTGGAAAATTTCTACTTTCTTTTTGCACTCCACATTCGATTTTAAAATATTAAAATACATTTTTTTTGTATCAATAATATTTTTTTCGCAGCCACATTTTTTTTTGTTATTTTTTCTATTACAATCAGGGCAAAACGTAGATTCAGGGTCCGAAGAAAGCCGATTATCGCGTTTAATTTGTTGAGCAATTTTAAAATTCCAATGTCCAATACATGTAGAACCTATTTTATATGTAATTCGGGTAAGAATATTCATAATCATATATTCGTACTTAATTTCTACGCCACAAATACACCTTTTATCAGAATCGCCCGTATTGTAGTTAAACGCGCCATCATCTTGTTTATCAGGTATGAAACAATCACAAACCTCATTGTAAAATACAAATGGTTTACCATTCTTATTATTATGAGTAACGTGTGCCTTTTGTTCTGGAGATAAATTCTCCCACATAGCGTCAAATAACGGTTTCCATCCAGATTGGTTTTCACGATTTTTAACGTCATTATTATTTCGGATGACGATGTCAAACCCGTGTGGGTGGATTAACTCATTGTTTCTTATTATGGTGAGTTTCGTCATATTTTTTAGTTGGTTATACAAATAAACCTACGCACAACATCATAAATCAATTTTATTTAAAACCCTTTAAAAAATACTATACCTAAAAAACTCCATATATATATCAATCAATCAATAATATATATAGCAACTATATACAAATAATGGATATTCTTCAAGAAGCTCGTGATATTAATAAAAAATCTTTCATATCTCATGTTTTTTCTACTACCGAAGAAGGAAAAGCAGAGGTATTAAACGTAGCACAATATGCTACTTTAGGCATATTCCCTATTGTTTTATTAAATAAATTGATCCAACGATTTATTCCAGAGGCAGATAGTGATAAATCCACATTGGAACTTTTAGTCGAAATTTTCTTACAAACAATCATAATGTTTTGCGGAATGGTATTAATTCATAGAACCATTAGTTATTTCCCAACATATAGTGGATTTAAATATGAGAATTTGACTTTAACCAATGTTGTTTTAGCGTTTTTAGTTATTGTTTTGAGTATTCAAACAAAATTGGGTATTAAAGTAAATATTTTAACTGATCGTGCATTGGAAATGTGGAATGGACCAAGTGAGAGTGAACCAGTAAAGAAGAGAAGTTCAATGCATAGCACAAGTCAATCTGATTATTTTGATAACTTAGGTGAGACAGTTGGTATGCCACCCCCACCAGTAGTAAGCAGTAAATCAAGTCCATCTCCATCTAAACAGGAAGAGTCATTTGATTTCGGAGGCCCCCAAGCAGCGAATGGTGTATTAGGTGGTTCGTTTGGTTCATTTTTTTAAATAATTTAATTTAGAAACGGTTTAAATTATATAATTAAAATATCTGTTATTAGTAAATATGTTTTCTAATAATAGGCGAAATAAAGAAGAAACACAATTAGAATTAAATACGAAAACTTTAAAAAACGAATTAATGTATTTAAAAAAATGTAGAAAACAGAATAACAATGAAATATTTTATAATAAATCGTTTATAGATACATTAAAGGAAAAACCTAATATAAAAGTTTCAATGATTTCGTCAGCGTCAGTTGTAAATGTTACAGACGATTATTTAAACGATAAATTTGGTTTAACATCAAATAAAAGTATAAAAATGGTGAATAGAACGCAAAATTATGATATTGAACATACATTTTGTCTCAAGTTTAAAAAAACGTCTGTGGAAGACGATATATTAGTTACCGAGAAGAATGATGAAGAGATTGATGAAAATAAAAACCATTATATTAATTATGATACAGATAGTGATGATGACGAGGATGAACCAATTAATACAAATTATTTTGAAGATGAGAATGATATAATGATACAATCAAATCAAACACGTCAGTATCATACTCAACGACAAGTAGAAACCCATAAACAATATAAAAGTTTTGATAAAAAAATGTTAAATAAATATTTAGTAGAAGGCAACATCATTAGTAATTATGAATATATTAATGGTAAAAACAAAAACGAAGTAATAATACCAATGGTTTGTTATACGACATGGCATACAAAAAATATCCCTCCATTAATGAAAGATAATTATGAAAAATTGCGCGAGAATAATCAAGATATAACTTTTAAATTATTTAATGAAGAAGAATGTGAAGAATTTATTCAAAATAATTTTCCAGATGATGTATTATATGCGTATAAATGTCTTTCACCTTCTTCGTATAAGTCTGATCTATGGCGTTATTGTATATTATTAATAAATGGAGGTATATACTTGGATATAAAATATAATGTGATTAATAATTTTAAATTGAAAGAATTATGTTATAAAGAACATTTTACATTTGATCATCGTGGTAAAAGTTTGGACTATATTTGGGAAGAAAATTCATATGGAATTTATACATCATTAATAGTTGTAAAACCAAACAATGAGGTCTTACAAGGATGTATAAACAATATTGTTCAAAATGTAGAAAATTTTTATTATGGTAAGAATGCACTATATCCAACCGGACCTGGTTTATTGGGACAAAACTATTTTGAAATAAAACATGATGAAGAAATGCAGTTTATAAAGGATGTGGAATTATTCCATCATGAAGGATCGAATGCTATCGTTTATAATAATACTCCAATGTTAGATATATATCAATCATATAGAGAGGAACAGAAAGAATACCAAAATAATTTACATTATAGTGAATTATGGAAGCAAAATAATATCTACAATATGGAATATAATATTTTACAAAAGAAAACAATAGATCATAAAGAGAGCAATTTACCATCAGTTGTTTGTATAGTGCACATAGGAAGTTATCATATATTTATGAAAATGAAGGATTATTTAAATAATTTAATGATAGCAAAATATGATGAATATAATCTAGATATATATTTCAATATAATCAATTCCGTACGGTCGGAACATATTACTGAAATAAAAAAGTTATATCCTAATGAAAATTATGTGATTTCTGAAAATTATGGATTTGATATTGGTAGTTTTTTTCATATTTTACAAATAATAAAAACATATAATGAAAAATATGACTATGTAATCAAACTTCATACAAAGACCAATCATAATTTACGTGATGAGCTACTAACCCCTCTATTAGGTGATATTAATAAAATACGTAAAATAATAGATATATTTCAAGATGATAAAAAAATAGGTATGATTGCGGCGAAAAAGAGCAGATGTATAGATGCACAAGCAGATTTTTTGCGAAATAAAAATTATTTACAACAATTTTTATATTGGTATTTTAATGAAACAACAAATGTTATAAAACAAGTATATTCAACAGGAACTATTTTTTGGTGTAGATTTGATATATTAAAAAAAGTGTTTTTAAAGTATAATATTCCCAATATATACAATTCATTTAATAATATGCATACATTTGATTTTAATTGGTATTATTTTGCGAATAAAAAATATATTAATAATTTACCTCAAGATCGTGAAAAGATTTATCAACATTATATAGAAAATAAACAAAAAATGAAGCTTTCGGGAAATTTATTTCATTGCTTAAAAAATAGAACGAATAGTGAAACTTTGAGAGATGGTATGATTGAACATGCGTATGAACGTTTTTTTGGTTATATTAATCATCGATTAGGATATAAATTTAAATTTATAAATTAAAGTTTTCAATAGAATTCACCATTTCTATTTGTTTCATAGATTTTTCAATAGCCTTTTTCTTATCTAATCCATTAAATAAATAATCTGTTCGAGGTGTTTGTTCATTACGTTTAATCTGTTTATAAATAGTGTTAATTTGTTGTGTAACATTTTGGATGATGTTTTTATCAGGTAATAATTGTATTTTATTATTAATCGGTTCTGTTAATAATTCAATCGCATAATACAATAAATATCTTCTTTTTTTAGAAGTAGCCTCTGTATATTTAATTGTGAATAGTGTGAGTAATGCATTCATTATTTTGGTAATAATTTTATTATTTGTTTCATTTGTATAATGTAAAATAATATCCCATATTAACCAAATTATATTTGTTCGTAGTTTGTTTTCCACCTTATAATCACGTGGTTCGCAAAAAATTTTTGTTTTTTTCCTTTTACAAATTGTTTCAAATTCTAAACACCACTCTAACCAATAACACGCATTTGCCATGTTTAATCCTTTTTCTGCTAATGCGAATGCGAATTCGTTAAGTGCTATAAATAGCTCACGTGGATCTTTTTTTTTGAATATTGTAGCAATATATGTAATATCGTCCGCCTTTAATTTTGTAGCAATTTGTGTAGAATCAAAATCATTAGTAGATTTTATTTTAATTTGTTCAAAACCAGGTTTTTTATTTGAAAGACACAATACACACATTATTTCCGCGAATATTTTTCGTATATTCTGATGATTTCGTGCATCTAAATCACATATAAATGCACCTTGATTCATAATATTTTTAAATACATTATATCGCATTTCAATATAAACAGCTATATTTGGGTTTCCAAGATGTATATACTTTGAAATATAATACAAAATTATTTCCCATAATTCCCCAAAATGACCTGCACATATTAATTCACACGACCAATAACAAGCAGGTTCGACTGTTTCGTTATATATACATTCGATTAACTTCTGTTTAACGTCTGTCTTTTTAAAATTGGAAAATGTATTTCCTTTAAAATCACTAGGCGAACGAATGTCGTTTATTTCGTATAATTCATCATATGATTGAGTTTTTTCTTCTGTTTTACCAGTTTCTATCGGCGCATCGATTATGTTAGGATTATATTGTAATGGTCCCTCTTTTTTATTATTCATCTTTAAATATATATAATAATAATATAAATATAAGTTTATATTGTTATATATCGAAAATGGATATATGGTATAAAATATTATGTAATACTATAAATATAAATAGCACAGATGCTGATTATATAATAAAATCTAAAAATCGTTGGGAAGACGTTTATCAAAATGAATATTATTATAGACTAATTACGAGTGATTTTCATATGACGCATTATTTTTTTACTTTACTAGATAACGACAGTAAAACAAAACTACAATTATGGAATGAAACCGTTAAAAATGTGTTTTTTTCACAAGAAAAAAAAGAAGAATTATGGAATAAATATATCAAAACACAAAAGGAATATTATATTTTGAGCAAGTTTGTGAGTATATGTAAATACAAATATACAAATGTAAAGGTAGATACTGATTTAAATCTAGATAAAATAGTGCTGCAACCACATAAGTCTATCCAAATATATCACGATGGGGCATTGTATTATTTTACCATAAATGATTTGATTAATCTATGTTATTCTTCATTAACATTTTCTTATCAATTTTTTTCAGAGGCATATACTCCAAAAAATCCATATACAAATAATTATTTTACATATCCAATTTTATTAAAAATCTACTTTTCTATTCGTCATTCGTATTTTAAAATGCCCGTGTTATTTGAAATGTTCTATAGGTCAAATTTTAATATTAAACATTTTAAGAGAATGAATGACTTTTTAATACGCGAGGAATGTATTAAAAGTTTTATTAAAAATGCTTGTGAAGAAGATATGTGTGAATATATTGATGAAATGTTAGCTATCAAAGAATATAGAAAACTATTTACATTTGAAGAAGAATTTCCAAAAGATATATTGATTAAAGCATTTAAACCATATGTATTTCTATTTATTATTTCTAGATATTCATTGCGTTCGTCCCAAAAATTATGGGAATATAAAATTATGTTAAAAAAAGCATTACGTAAATTTAAACAATTAAATCCTACATTTGGTAGATGTATTTATAAATTTGAACGTTTGAAAACATCTAACCCTAATAAAACAATTCGAAGAAAACATAGACATTTTATTACAGAATTTAATGAAGGAAGTATAACCGCATCATCATTCAAAGAATTTACAATTGATATTATGTTAAAAGATGATTGTGATAGTGACGAAGAATGCGATGAGGATAATGAATTATCGAATAATGCAAGCGATTTGGGACGCATTTATGTAGCATTATTAAATAATTCTTCTATACATCCAGAAAATAGCAGAGAACAATCAATTGTAGGGTCTGATGATGAAAACAATACGGAGGTTAATGTTATGAATAATAATTTAAATATAGACATCAGTTCTGATGAAAACAATACGGAAGTTAATGTTATGAATAATAATTTAAATATAGATATCAGTTCTGATGATGAAAACAATACGGAAGTTAATGTTATGAATAATAATTTAAATATGGATATCAGTTCTGATGATGATAGTATTATAATTAGACGATTATTCGATGACACTTTCAACAATAATGATGATGATGAATTAAACGATACTGATAGTATGTCTTAAAAAAATACGCTTATAAATTCATTCTAAATATGAATTTATAAATAATATACAGAATTATTCTACAATTAGACGAGGCAAAATATTTATTGTTTGTAGCTCCTGTTGCATTAGCTTATATGCATAAGGGATATTAACCAATGCGAAATCAGTCGTATTTCCACATGTTTTACAATTATGTATAGTGAAAGTGTCTTGTTTAAATGAACGTTTATTACCGTCATTATATGCAGCTATCATACCACAACGTTTGCAAATATGAACAGAATATTTATCTGATACATCAAATAACCTTTCTTTACAAAATCTGGATATTCCGTGAGATATCATAACATCTCTTTCCATTTCACCAATTCTAAATCCACCATCACGGCTTCTGCCCTCTGCAGGCTGTCTGGTAAGGTTCACCATGGGTCCAATAGAACGACTATGTTGTTTATCATTAACCATATGTTTTAGACGTTGATAGAATACAGGTCCAATAAATATATCGGTTTCCATTTGCACACCAGTTAACCCATCATACAATACTTCGTTACCATAACTTTCGTATCCTAAATTTTGTAATTCATCTGCAATTGTTTTAATATCAAGATTTCCAAAACTGGTTCCATCTCCAAATAGTCCAATTTCTAGTAAAACCTTTCCCAAAAGGGTTTCTTTCAATTGGCCTATAGTCATACGGGACGGAATAGCATGAGGATTAATAATAATATCTGGACGCATACCGTCTTTGGTAAAAGGCATATCACACTCAGGAATAATGTTACCAATAGTTCCTTTTTGTCCGTGACGAGATGAAACTTTATCACCCAGAACAGGCTTTCTATGGGTTCGTATACGCACTTTTGCAAAATTATATCCGTCACCATTTCTACCCGTGTAATTTTTATCAATATAGGTTTCTTCACTTGTTCGAAAACTTTTACTTTGATCTTCATATTTGATCGTTTTTGTAGGATCGTTACGATTTTCTTTAATAGGCACAATTTTTGCGATAATCACATCTCTATTTTCAACAAGTGTGTTTTCAGGAATAAAACCTTGGGAATTTAGTTTTTCGTAATTACCAAATTTAACACCCTTTGTCTTTGCTGGATTTGGTTTACAACGGATAATTTCATCTCGAATAATATTCTTGTCTTCGTCCTTTTCTGTATGATAGATTGTCGCCGAAAATAGACCGCGATCGATCGCACCTTTATTAATTAGCACAGAATCTTCTTGATTATATCCAGTATGCGACATAATTGCTACATGAATTTGCGTCCCTGAAGGGATTTTATTCAATTTAATCATATTCATTAAACGGGTGTCTACGATTGGACGGGATGGATATGTAAGAACATAGGCTGTTTTGTCCATACGTTTGTCGTAATTTGTAGCATAAATACCCATTGCTTGCTTACCCATAGCACATTGATAAGTATTTCTAGGGGCTTGGTTATGGTCAGGGAAAGGGATACAAGATGCTACAACCCCGAAAATGAGACTGGAATGTATTTCACAGTGCGAATAATTCAATACTTGGCCTCTTTGAACATATTCTCCTTCTTTTGTTTTCATAGCAATTGTTGAATAATTTTGTTCTTCAGGATCAATATACTCAATCACCGATTTATCCAATCGACATTCTGTTAATAGATCATTCCAACAAAGCTCATTTGTAGAAAGTTTATTTATAATATCCATTGTGATAAGCGCTTTATTATTTTCTACACGTAATACCGGACGTGTTAATCGTCCACCATCGTTACATATTCTTATTTCTAGTTTTTTATAATCAAATATGATCGATGTGTAAATATTAATTATACCCTTGCATTTTTTGTCGTGTAAATCGTTATAAAATTCAACAGGTTCATCTACAACACCTATCCAACAACCATTAATGATAATCTTCGCCTTACCATATAATTCTTTTGAAGATACTGCATCAAGTTGTATAATTTTTGGTAAAATATACTCATGTATGGTTGAACTTGGGGAAGGAATTGTAATATGGCCCATATAACTAATATTCTTCACAATACCAATCGACTGCCCTTCAGGGGTTTCTGCTGGACATAAGAAGCCCCAAGTCGTATTATGCAGTTTTCTGGGTGCGATTAATTCTCCACTTTTTTCAAGAGGCGTATTGATACGTCTCAAGTGACTTAAACTAGATGCATATGTTAATCTATTCAAGACCTGAGCTACACCTACTTTACTCGAATTTGCCTGTTTAATACTGAAATCACCTGTAGATAATGCACGTGCAATACCATTTTCAATAGTCATTGATTTCATTATTTTATAAATATTCGTCATATTGATAATATTTTCATAATCTTCAGATGAACGCCAAGACCCATTGTTGATTTCACGAACCACCTGTTTTTGCATTTCTTTTACTAATTTATTGAAATAATTCCTGAACAAATTGTTTAGAAGGGTGCCCGTTAATTCAATTCGCTTATTTTCATATGAATCACGATCACAAGGAGGTATCATTCTTAAACTTGTTTGTAGCAATTTTTTAGCCATATAACCTAACATATACAGCTTTTGAGGCTTTGTTCTACAATGTGGATATAGATCATTGTTTAATATGTCGTTTGTAAAATCTCTTTTCTTTTGAGCTCCTTTTTCGCGATCCATATTAATTGGTGTGTATGCTACAAGATTGGTAATATACGCCAATGCATCCTCTTGGGTATTGCATTTATTAGCATCGATTATAGAAGCCTGTAAACAATTGGTAATATCCTTTTCATTATCGTTTTCAATATCGAGAGTAATATATTCACAGATTTTCTTATCACTTAACACACCGAGTGCACGAAATAGGATAAACAATTCGATAGGTTGTTTTATACGAGGGATTTGAATGAAAAGTCCATAACCAAAACCATTATTTTTACTCGCAATCATCATTTCAATCTGTTTTGGTGAGATACATTTAAAATCCGGAACAGATTTTATCTCAGCATACCAAGTCCATTTTGTAGTATTTTTACCATCGAAACAAGATACTCTATTCTCTGCCGCACGTTCTTGTCCTAATACTGTTTTCTCAGATCCCTTAACAACAAAGTATCCTCCACAATCCATTTCACATTCACCTGTTAATGATGGTTGTATATGATCATTTTGACTTAAGACGCAAATAGACGATTTTAACATAATAGGCATTTTACCAATATTAATCTTAGGCAAAACCTTTGTAATTATCTTGGGATTATCCATTGTCTCTGAATTACGAATAGTATATTTAATATGCAAATCAATAGCCATCGTCGACGCGTAAGTAAAATTTCTAAGTTTCGCCTCGTCAGGTAACATTATCTTTGTAGCACCATTGTTTTCGTGAATCTGAGGAGGATATAGTTTAAAATTAGTAAATGAAATATCAATTTCCAACAAATACAAATCTTTTTCTGCTATATAATCGTTCTCAGAGCGTATAATAACGTTATTAAACATTTGAATTGTTCTGAAAATCTGATAATCTATGAAATGATTATACGATTCAATTTGATGGCGCACAAGACGTTCGAGATGCTGTCCTTTAAAATATGATTGAATAATTTCAAATGGTTCCTCAATATAATTATTTAATTCAGATAATACATCATCTTCGACATTTTTAGTATTTTTTTTTTCCTGAACAGATGGATCTTTAATCATATCACTTAAAATATTGGTTGTATCATTTTTTTTAGGCTTTTTTATACGAATTGTTTTACCTTTTGATATTGGTAGCATATTCGCAATATGAACACCGTGGTCAAGTTTGATTTCTGTAGACATTGTTTTTACTATTCGATATTACCTTATTACTCTAATCAATTTTTTATGTTATTTTAATTAATATATTATTTGTTAAATATAGCCCAAAATAAATTAAAAGCAGTCGTATATATAGTATATTATAATGAATTCAGTAAAATTTTTAGATATTATAGATTCGTATCAAAAAATGCGTGATGTTCAATATAACGATTATCATAATTTTATAAAAATGTGCGATTTTCACCATCAACAACATAATTATAGTAGCATAATATCATCTAATCATGAAATCATACAACATAATAATAGTATACTCGAAAGTATTTATGGCTCACTCACTGTTAATAATATTGAGAATTCGACTAAAATCAACAAATCATTTGATTATAACAATATTAATAATAAACCCAATACTCCTATTGAAAAAAATAAAAAAATTGATATTGATGTATCGGTTGATAGCCTGTCTGATCTAATCCATATTATTGACAAATATACATATGATGAAGAAACCGAATATAATATAGATCTAAAAGCGTTGGTAAATATTAAAGAGGATTTAATTAAAATGAATAATATGATTGGTCTAGAGGATTTTAAAAAACAAATTTTAAATCAATTGTTGTATTTTATTCAAAATTTACACATTGATAGTGAAGCTGATTTTATGCATACTGTTTTATGCGGACCACCTGGAACAGGCAAAACCGAAATAGCTACAATATTGGGAACAATGTATTCAAAATTAGGAATATTAAAAAAAAAAATATTTAAAACAGTTAATCGTAGTGATCTTGTAGCTGGATATTTGGGACAAACCGCTATAAAAACAAGTAAGGTAATTGAAGAAACATTAGGTGGGTGTTTGTTTATTGATGAAGCCTATTCGTTAGCCAGTAACTATGATGGAGACAGTTTTACGCGTGAGTGTATTGATACCCTTTGTGAATCTTTAAGTAAACATAAGGGCGAACTAATGGTAATTATTGCCGGTTATAAAGATGAAATCGAAAATGTGTTTTTTAAATCAAATAAGGGATTGGAATCTAGGTTTATTTGGAGATTTTATTTAGACAAATATAGTTATAATGAACTTATCGCTATTTTAAAAAAAAAAATAATTGATAATAATTGGATTTTAGACATTTCCGAAAATCATTTAGAACAGTGGTTTAAATCGAAACGTAATTGTTTTAAACATTATGGTAGAGATATAGAACAATTATTATCATATACAAAAATGAGCCATAGTCGGCGAATATTTGGAAAATCAAATGAATTTCGAAAACGTATCACTATTGACGATTTAAATAATGGTTATGATAAATTTGATAAAAATACAATGACCGAAAAAATAAATTCACAATTGATTGGTTTCTATGTATAAAAAAAATATTTTACTTCTTAGTTTATTGTAATTAAACATGAATAAAACTATATCTATTAATCCTGATTTATTTTCTTTTTATTCATCAAAACGCGCTTCACAAAAAAAAAAAAATCAAAAAAAAAAAACAAACGATAATAAAAAAAAAAAACAAAAAAAAAAAAAAAAAA
>Ga0206679_10002114_pt1 | contig 16070 bp, 12 predicted proteins | sample M110012015metaG_FD_155464 | JGI IMG/M metagenome (GOLD analysis project Ga0206679, IMG submission 155464) | Ammonia-oxidizing marine archaeal communities from Monterey Bay, California, United States - M1 100m 12015 | ecosystem: Environmental > Aquatic > Marine > Intertidal zone | place: USA... | reverse complement strand
GATCAAGTACTGGGAAGCTCTCGGCCCAGCACCCCAGCTTAGGAATTGCTTCACCATATCCGGAGCCATTTCGCCGCCTGGTCGTGTCTTTGATGCAAGCTTTACAGCATATTCAACAACGTTGTCAGGAACTGGAATCTTTCTGATCAAATCCTGGAAGAATAAAATCTCTTCCGAAGAGATCACCGAACTCGCATGCGACGATTTACCAGATGTTGTTTGTTTTACCACGTTGAGCTCTTCCTCGAATGAAGGGTAGTCAACCCAGATGTTGAACATAAAACGGTCGAGTTGCGCCTCTGGAAGAGGGTAGGTTCCTTCTTGCTCAATCGGGTTTTGTGTAGCCAAAACAAAGAACGGTTGCTCTAGTTTGTAGCTGTGGCCCGCTGCAGTCACCGAACGCTCTTGCATTGCCTCAAGCAAAGCTGATTGAGTTTTAGGAGGTGTACGGTTGATTTCATCAGCGAGAATGATATTCGAGAATAGAGGTCCTTTGACAAATTTAAATTGGCGATTCTCATCCAAGATCTCTGATCCGATTATGTCAGAAGGCATCAGGTCAGGTGTGAATTGAATTCTATTGAAAGTCAATCCGAGGGCTTCTGAGATGGTGTTAACCAAAAGAGTTTTCGCTAGACCCGGAACGCCAACCAAGAGGCAGTGACCATTTCCAAAAATGCTGATTAAAACGTTCTTGATCGTCTCCTCTTGACCAACTATTACCTTGCCGATTTCAGTTGTTAGGGTGTTGTACTTTACCCGTAGCTGATCTACCGCTTCTACGTCTGATGCAAATTTGATTTCTGACATTCCTTCTTAATTAGTCGGCGACGAAAATAGTCTATCGCTCGGTTACTTATTTAATGAGCTTGCCTGCCCTGCTTCTTTCCATTTGAATGTGTAGTCACATCCACGATACTCTTCATCTAATCTGACAAATGTGCTGTTCAATTTCTTCGACACCCAACGATCCAAGTCATCATTTCGCTTTATTGCTTCAGCCTGGGTTTTAAAAATCAAATAATCTTCTTTCAAGTTGGCCGTATGAGCGGGAACTCTTTTGTCTAGCCTAAGAATTGCCCACGCTGAAGAGCCATCCGCCTGTGTTAATTCAACCGGCGTCGAGATGCCTCCTTCTTCAAGTGAATTCAATGCCAAGAACAACTTAGGATCTTGCAGTTGAGCAATTTCATGTCCTGTGCCGCCTGAAGCTGGATTGATCACGCGACCTTCTTGATTCTTGGTGTTTTCGTCCGTAGAGTATTTAGATACTGCTTGAGGGAAGTTAATTTCTCTTTTGGTGATCATATTTGAAATGCCGTCCAATTCATTCTTGGCGTTTTCCAAATCTGCAATGCTCACTTTTGGCGACATCAGAATGTGACAAGACTCGTACATGTTGCCCACTTTCTTCTTAACGTACACAAAGTGAAAACCATAAACGGTCTCAAATACTTGAGAAAATTCATCTTCATCCGTTTCGAAAACGGCCGCTTCATATTCTGGAACAAAAGAGCCTCTTTGCTGCATAGGGTAGCACCCGCCCTTTGACGCGCTGCCTGGATCTTCCGACCATTTATTGGCCTCGATCAACATTGACACCCCCCGCTTTTTATCACAAACGGTTCGAATCGAATCGAGCTTAGATCTAGTCTTTTCTTTCTCTTCATCAGACAGCTCGGGCTTGATCATTATTTGAGAATAGTGCACCTGTTCTCCAATTAGTGGGAGAGAGTCAGGGGAGATCGAATTATACAATTCAGTCACTTCAGCTGGAGTCGCGTTGACTTGGCCCATCAACTCACGCTGCATTTTGTCAGAGATCAACTGTTCCTCAATAGGATCATGAAACTCCTCTTTCCATTCTGCGATAGACTTTCCGTAATACTCGATGAATGCCTCTTCACTTCCTAGCATGGACATGAAGTAGTCGAGACGAGAAGCGATAGCGGCTTGAACATCGGATTCAAGAACTTCGACACTATCAATCTCGGCCTGGTTGACGAGGAGCTTTTGGAATAAGAGTGTCTCAATGACTGTGCATCGTATGTCATCAGAGACCGCAGCACCAGCTGCTTGTTGCAGGGATTGGGCTTCGATGTCAGAATAGAGAATTGTCTTGTTGCCAACGACAGCGGCTACTTTATCGATAAGTTCACCGTGATCTTGGGCTTGAGCAAAACCCGATAGGGCTATTAGAGCAAGGAAAAATGTCTGTTTCATTCGTAATGAGTTTGAATGCGGTTTTTACGTACCGCCTCCTTATAGAGGTCGTCACGCATCTTGCTCAGTAAATCCAACTTGCGACGATTAAGGATGATGTTTCTAATCTTTTCTTTTTGAAGACTCAAAGGCGAAACGCTGTCTTTGAGCTTATAGTCTACAATCTGCAGAAAATACCTTCTTCCGTCTTCAGTGAAGGTCAATCTTTTGTTCTTTTTTAGAAATCGCTCTACTTTATAGACTTGCAATGGTACTTCCTGAATCAGATCGCCAAAATACAACCATTGGTCTTCGTCAATGAAATAATTGATCCCATTATCGACGCAGAATGACTCAAAACTGACAAGGTCTTGTGGATCGTCAGAATAGAATAGCTTTTCGAACGGCTTGCCAACTTCCTGAGCGCTATCTAGAATGCAAAACTTGGCTTTTAAAATGTAATCTTTGAGCTGAAAGTTGTCGAGATTTTCGTTGTAGTAAGCCTCAAGTTCGTTGATGTTGATCGCCGTATCAAGGTGCTGAGTAACAATCTGATTCTCCAAAGCAAACGTAAGCAAGGATTTTCGGTAGTTCTCGATCTGAAGGTCGAAGTTCATTTGCTCTTCGTTCAGATTATTCAGAGCATAGGAGAGGATGACTTCTTCCTTGATCCAATTTTGGATGTAATTGTTCGCAAGCAGCGCACTGTCTTCTGAGGAAGAGTTATCAGGGATGACTTCTTGCAATTGCGCCCAGGTCAAGCACACTTCGTTCACGCAAGCCACGTCATCGGGATTGTTAGAAACAGGTTGGCAGCCAACTAGGGCTGCCAAAAACGCTGTAAATATTATCGTTAAACGTGGAGTCAAATTCTATTGAGCGAGATTGTAGAGTACATCTTTGTTCACCCTGTACTTGTACTTATTTCTCAGGTGATCAATCCACTGATCTTCCAAGAAATTTTGGTATTCAGCAGTGACTAGCCCGCGAGCTTCATCTAGTCTCTTTGGCTCTTTTGGAATAACTCGATTAATCTGCACAACGAAATGCTGATCGTTCAGATCCACGGATTCACTTACTCCATGTTTCCATTCAATTTTTGAGAGAATGTCTTCGTCTTCCTTGAGGTATATCCCTTCTTTAACTTGCAAGTTTAGCTCAGACTTGGCATTCTGTTTTGAAAGAATTTCAGATTTAGCTTTCCCTCTCTTAAGAGACTTTATTACTGCGGCTGAAATTGATGACGACTTACAAGTGAAAATTGTAGCATCAACTCTTTCTTCCCAAAGAAATTTGTCCTTGTTTTCGGCATAGAATTCCTCAAGACCAGTGGTGTCTTTCACCGCCTTTGACCAGACTTTTTCGTCAGTTAATTCGAAAAGAAGGATGCCATCACGGTACTCGTTCATCAACAATCTGAATGCGTCGTGCTTTTCTTCAAGTCGTCCGTCTTCGTAGTTGAGAACGTACTGGCGAGAATATTCATCCCAAGCCTTTCTCGCGAAGTTCTCAAGATTTGCACCTCTTCGTTTTTTCAATCTTTCTTCTAAAAAATCGACGTAACCATTAGCATTGTCCGACTTTCCGTCAACTGTGATGAATACTTGTGCGAGCAATTTATCTTTAACCTGAACTTGAGAAATTGTTGTGTCGATTCCCTTATGAATCTTCGAAAGCGTTTTGTCAACAACAGTGAAGTTGTACTCATCCATAAGCTTCGAAACGAAAGCAGTTTTCGTTTTCTCTGCTCGAGCATCTCGGCTCACTTTGTTCTTGAGCTCTTTCTCCATTTCAGAGAATGTGGCAATAGGCTTGTGTTCCAATCTTTTCGCAATGTGCCAGCCGTAGTCTGTCTCAAAAGGGGCCGAGTAGTCACCATCCTTGCTTAAGGCAAAAGCGGTGTTTTCAAATTCCTCAACCATTTTGCCAGTCCCAAACCAAGGAAGCTCTCCACCTTTTTTCGATGTGCTAGCGTCTTCTGAATACTTCTGAGCCATTTCGGTGAAGTCAGCGCCATTTTGCAATTGGGTGTAGATGTCGTCTATTTTCTTTTTTGCTTTGGCTACAGATTCTTGGTTCTTTTTGTCAGCTGGGCGGACCATAATGTGGGCAGTTCTAATCTCACCGCGCGCAGGACGTTTGTCCGTGATATTCAATACGTGGTATCCGAAACGTGTTCTTATAGGCTGACTCAAAGATCCAACAGGAGTCTTGAAAGCTGCGTCTTCGAATGGATAAACCATTTGGAATGCTGAGAAGTATCCTAGATCTCCACCGTTTGTTTTAGCAGAAGGGTCGTCAGAAATCTTCGAAGCTAATTCTGAAAAGTCAGCCCCGTCAATGATGTCAGTTCTAATTTTCTGGGCTGTTTCCCAGGCCGCAAGTGTATCTAGTGGTGTCGCCTTCTTGTCTAACTTGATGAGAATGTGACTCGCTCTAACTTCTTCTTTTTTGCGCTCGTATGCCTCAGCAATCAATTGATCGAGCATGTCTGTGTCAGTCATGTACGGCCTAGCCAATTGGCGACGGTATCCTTCAAGCTCGGTTACGAAATCTTGCACCGTATCCATTCCTAGGCTCTTGGCTGCTTGAACCTTGAGCTTAAAATTGATAAACAGCTCCATGTATTCGTCTAAAGACTCAATCGTCGTTACTGTGTCTCGATTGTTTTTACGGAAAATAGCTTCGAAATCCTCCAGAGTGACGAATTCATCTTCGATTGTCATAATAACATCTGACTGCGAATAGCTCGTCACAGATGAAAATCCAATAAGGAATAGGGTAGCGAGTAATGTAGTCACTCTCATTTGCAATGGTATTTAAGTTTTGCGGAGCGCAAAAGTAATAATTCAGTTACACTGAAATGATTATCGAAAAGTGGTAATTCTTAATTAGGCTAAACTGTAGTTCGGCGCTTCGCGCGTGATTGTAACGTCATGCGGGTGGCTTTCTTTCACTCCGGCATTAGTTATACGCACAAAGTGCGCCTTTTTTAGCGCGTCGATGTTAGCAGCCCCACAATAGCCCATACCAGCCCTAAGTCCGCCTAAGACTTGGTGCATCACCTCGGCGACCGTGCCTTTGTATGGGACACGACCGCTAATCCCTTCCGGAACTAGTTTCTTAATATCGTCTTCTGTGTCCTGGAAGTATCGATCCTTTGAGCCCTTTTGCATGGCTTCTAACGATCCCATTCCACGGTATGACTTGAATTTTCGACCTTCGAAAATGATGGTTTCTCCTGGAGATTCTTCGACGCCCGCTAACATTGAACCGACCATTACAGTGTTTCCCCCGCCAACGATTGCCTTTACAATATCTCCTGTGTATCGAATTCCACCATCCGCAATCATTGGAATGCCTGTGCCTTTGAGGGCTTCAGCCACGTCCATTACAGCAGTGAGCTGAGGTACGCCCACGCCTGCGATAACTCTGGTGGTACAAATGCTTCCTGGACCAATACCGACTTTCACCGCGTCCGCTCCATGTTCAACCAGAAATTTCGCGGCATCGGCAGTGGCGATGTTTCCAACAACGACATCAAGCTCGGGAAGATGTTCCTTAACCGCTTTTAGTGCTGTAACTACACCTTTAGAATGGCCATGGGCCGTGTCTATGATAATAGCATCGACGCCGGCGTGTGCAAGCGCGTTAGCGCGTTCGACGGTGTCGTGAGTTACGCCCACAGCAGCAGCTACTCTCAGTCTGCCATATTCATCTTTACAGCTGTTGGGATACTGTTTGATTTTTATGATGTCTCTGTACGTAATAAGCCCCACAAGGAGATTTTGCTCATCGACAACAGGTAGTTTTTCAATCTTATGTCCTTTGAGAATCGCTTCGGCTTGACTTAGGTCTGTTCCCGCATTTGCGATAATGATATTCTCACTTGTCATCACTTCGCGAATGGGGCGAGCCATTTCCTTTTCGAATCGCAAATCTCGATTCGTAACAATACCCACAAGATGGTTGGTGTCATCCACTACAGGAATTCCGCCAATTTTATGCTCAGCCATGATGGCAAGGGCATCTTGAACAACAGAATCAATACCTAAAGTGATTGGGTCCTTGATCATTCCGCTTTCAGATCGCTTCACTTTGCGCACTTGCTGGGCCTGCGTCTCAATGCTCATGTTTTTGTGAATCACTCCAATTCCCCCCTGACGAGCCATGGCGATTGCCATATTACTGTCCGTAACTGTGTCCATTGCGGCAGACACTAACGGAGATTTGAGTGTGATGTTTCTCGTGAACTTTGTATCTAAAACAACGTCTCGAGGTAGAATCTCAGAATAAGCAGGAACTAAAAGGACATCGTCGTACGTGAGACCTTCACCGACAATTTTTGACGAAATAGACATAGCCTTGAATTTACCTTAAAATAAATTCGCGCAAATGTACAAAATCCGAGAGCGAGGAGAGCTATTCGACGGCGCCGATTAATAGGTTCACGGCACCGCGGTATTCGTGCAGTTGACCGCGACCATCTTTAATCGTTATATAATATGCGTATGCCCCTTCAGGAAGTAGCACTCCGTCCTTACGGCCACGCCAAGGATCACCGCTGTCATTTGGGTTGTTTGGATCACCCAAATCATTTGCGTTGTGAATGATGTCTCCCCAACGGCTGTATATAATCATGTTATATGTCTCTGGGTCCGCAAATGAAACGACCGGATAAAACGATGAATTGTTGCCATTGACCATAAAGGCATTTGGGATGAAAACCTTTGGCTCTTGTTGAAGACAAACTTCATTTGATAAGCTGTTCAGTGAATATCCGTATTGATTGTCCAGTTCGATGGCTTCCACTGTGTAGCAGAAGAATCCTGGCGTGTGAAGCATGTCGCTGACTTCGTCTTCAAAGAAAGTTTGCGGTTCGCTTACCGTGCCTATGAGTTGTCCTTGGACTCCAGATTCTTGGCTGCGGTAAATGTTGTAGTAATCAACTCCGACATCCCACTGCTCATAAGAGTTCCACGATATTGTGTTGACCATCCGAGCATTATTTGCCAAACCGCTCAACTGCATCGTGTGGCCAATATTTGTTGTTGTGACCGTGTCTCCACAATCGTTCAAGACGTTTACACGGTAGATATAATCTGTGAACCGAGTGTCTACATCAAAATCGCTGAAGGTGAAAACATTCGATCCGCCGCTAAACCATTGACTTGACACAAAGTCAAAATCATCATTTGGGCCGTCCTTTCTCTCAAGAATGTATTCGTGAGCCAGCCCGCCATTAACGTCAAAAATAGACTGCACAGCGATGACGGTTTCGTTTTCTCCAAGCACAGATGCGGCCATCAGATAATTATCAGTTGGTGCCTGATCAACTTGAATGGTGATGGGGGCTGAGCCATTTGACAATGAAGTCAATGCGAGGCCACTTGCATAAGCCTTGATGAAGTACTTGTAAGTAGCCCCAAAGGTTAGGCCTTCATGGACAAAAGAGGTCGTGGCACCATCTACAACACCTGCTATTTGATCCAAGCTTCCGTTTTCGCGGAATATAATTTCATAGTGATCCACGTCATCTGGCCAGCCAATGTATGGGGACCAGGTCAATGTCAATTGATTTTGGCAATTGAAAAAACTCGGTGGATTGAGTAATATCGTTTGGTGACAATTACCATCGGTGGGGCTGAGATTAATGAAATCTCCACCGATCATACAAGAGTCAAATGCAGCTACTAGGTATGCTTCTGGCCAGAAATTGGCGTTAGACATTAGGTTCTCAAATTCACTTTGATCAGCAACATAGATCGTGTCTACAGGTTGCTCCCCGAATTGATCACATTTATAGATTATATATCCCCAAGTGTCGTTGGCAATTGAAGGTGTCCAATTAATCACGGCGTTGCTGGTTACAGAGTCTACTGTAACTGTAGTAATGCTTGGGGTGTCAGGGTTAGATCCGTCAGAAAAGATGTCAGTTACAATGTTTGATTCTGAAGTGCATCCAGCGTCCGAATCGATAGTTATTTGATAGCTGTATTCCTCAGCGCAGACTTCAATGATGTCATCGTATGCATGAAGTCCAATCGGCACGTTGTCGGCTAGTACGCTCCAAACTCCGAATACATCGGATCGGTTCACGATAAAGTTTTCCGTTGGAGATGCACCTGTTTCTGTGTATGGCCCCGACCATTCTAGATTTACGAACCCATTCGAGCTTGTGTTATCCGCAGTGAGCAATATGTTGCAAATCGTGTCCGAACTGGCCGAATATCCCTGAGAAGCTCCATTCTCCCAAAGCGTTTGAACGTAGAAGCAGCTCAAATCAATATCTCCGTTGGCGCCGATGAAAGCAAAGCCGTTTTGACTGATGTCATTCACAATGCCAAAAGGCGCAGCATCTATTGCATCAGGAGTAGTAGCTTTAAATACTTGGAATTCTACGAACTCTCCGTTTGGATCATTCGGCGCGATCCAATCGAATGAAACATGGCCAAATTCATCAGTTCGGATACAAGTGATTTCTGGAGGTCCAATCTGAGCGAAGCCGCTGATAGTGGCCAACAAAAAAATGCCGATGACTAGAAGAGTGCGATATGTGTTTTCTTGAGCGTTCAAATTGAGGGCGCAAAAGTAACCTTACCTATACAAACGACAAAGCTCGGCTACTATTTGGAGACAAGTAACTACGCAATGAAGTTGCTTTCAAGCTAGGAATCAAACTTTATCAGCTGTGCGAAGTGTAAGATTTCTCTGATCCAAACGGGACCATTGGAAGTATGTTGCCGGGATTAAAAAAAGCCCGGGTGAATAAGAGAACTAAGTTTAGATCTGGATTGCGAATGCATGCTAAATATTGACAGTGTCTTCGTGTATTTCACGCTACAACGTAACCATAATAGAGCGCGAGAAGTAACAAATGGTGTGCTTGCACTTGAAATTCAGTCAAACATCGCGTACTTTAGCGGATTACTTAATCATAATCTAGAGTCATGAAAAAACTCTTGTATTTAGCCATTTTCGTTTTTCTCTCCACCTCTGTTTTTGCACAGTATAGGTGGGATTTCGGCCTTAAAATGGGTGGTTCTAACTATTTGGGCGACATTGGTGGTAAAGAGATGACACGTCGAGATTTTGTGTGGGATATGCACATGAATCAGACCAACATTGCTGTTGGAGCCTATGCTAGATACAAGTTTTCAAAGAGAATGGCTATTGCCGCTAACCTTGATTACCTTCAGATTAACGATGCCGATTCTGAGACTACGAATCCAGCACGTCGCGCTCGTAACATGAATTTCCGAAATCGAATGGTTGAGATGGGAGTTCGTGGAGAGTTGACCATTTTCTATGACAACGATGTGGGAGGAAGGGGATATTACAATCCCGACTTTAAGCTATACGCATTTGGTGGACTTTCAGTCTTTAGTCACAATCCTCAAGGACAAATTTTCAAAGAGGGAGAGCTCCAATACGGAGGCGAATGGTTTAACCTCCAGCCTTGGCAAACTGAGGGTGTTGAGTATAGCCAATTCGGTGTTGCGATTCCTGCGGGAATTGGAATGTACTTTACTTTTGATAAGTCTTGGAGATTTGGTTGGGAGGTAAGCTGGAGAACAACTTTCACGGACTATTTGGATGATGTATCCACAACTTATGTTGATCCAAGTACATTGGATCCTATTGCCTCTGAGTTTGCTAGTCAGACGTACGGGTCTTTGATTTCTGAAATTGACAATCCGAATTCAGGATCTGTAAATGATCATCAATGGGTTGATGGATTCGCTACTAAGCGAGGAGACCCTACACACAACGACAGTTACATTACTTCGCAGTTTATTATCGGACGAGTAATCCGAGGACGAAGCGAATTCTATAGAAAGAAATATAGCTGGCTCAAGAATAGAACAGGATCTAGAAGATCACGAGCTAAGTTCTAGAGATCTAGCTACCAGAGCTAAAAAGCCTTCCTGACGAATTCGTTATGGAGGCTTTTTTATTTCTTGAAGTATTGAGAAATCTTAGAGAGAGGCTTTCGGTAAAGAGTCAGCGGCCCTGGCTTAAGCCCATTAATTTTCCAAGCTCTACGATCCTCCTTATTGGCCTTTATCCGATTTGAAAGCGATATGTTGCTCTGTCCTCCCGTTCGCATCTTAGTTATGATCCGTGGTAGATAGGTCACTTTCATTTCATGCTTGTGCAGCATTCTTAGCATTAACTCGTAATCGGCGGCAGATCGAAGCTCCAGATTATAAGTCCCATGATCGCTGTAGGCCTTTTTACTCAGAAAAAATGTAGGATGTGGAGGCATCCATCCTTTTCGGAAAGCCCCTAATTCATAGGCTCCAGCCTCCCATTTTCGCACGACCTTTTCCACTTCTTCTCGGTCGACGTATACCAGATCAGCATAGCACGCTTCAGTGTTATCGTTGTGGATTTTGTTAGCTATGTCAGCAATGACATGCTTATCAGCATAAAAGTCGTCGCTGTTCAGAATGCCAATAATATCGCCAGTCGCGGCTTGCACACCTTTGTTCATCGCATCGTAAATCCCTTTATCCGGTTCGGATAGAACCGTAGAGATCTTGTCAGCATAGCGGTTTACAATGTCCATGGTACCATCTTTACTGGCGCCGTCGATAATTATGTATTCGAGATTTTGGTGGGTCTGGCCTAAAACCGAAGTGATTGTGTCTTCGATGGTCTCCTCACTGTTGTACGAAACCGTGATGATAGAAATCTTCATTCGATTGTACGCTCTTTGATTTTAGTTGCTGGATTGCCTTTGTAAATCCCGTTAGGATCGAGATTCTTTGTCGCAACACTTCCTACTGTAAGAATGGAATGACTGCAACACGTGACCCCAGGACAGACAACAGTTTGAGCGCCAATCCAGACGCCTTCTTCAAGAATAATCTTGCCAGCCATCAGATCAAATGTTGACTTGGCGTAATTGTGATTTCCGCACAGAAGCATTGCACCCTGAGAAAGGCAGCTATTGGCCGCAATACTCACTTGGACAAGATTGTCAATCCAGACATTTTCTCCAATCCAGCAGTGATCTCCGATTGATAATTTCCAAGGGTACTTGATGTTTACAGAAGGTTTGATCACCACACCACGTCCAATCTTCGCTCCGAACATTTTTAAAATCAGAATCTTTATACCGCTAAATGGGAAAAGACGATTTTGAAAAAAAAGCACATTAACAACGTACCAAAAAGCGCGTTTGAGCGGGTTCCCTGGCTTGTACCAAGAATTGTCAAATGAGGAGAGATCAGTCTTTTGGGACATGCTTACAAAACTACTTGAATTCGGATTGTATTTCCTTTAATGTCAGCAATCAATCAAGATCTTTAGTTCGAAAGAGCTCATAGTTCGCTCTTACGTCGTTGCTTCGATTAGCAATTGTAGCGCCTAGAGTTCGCGCTCCTCCATGTAACGACAGAAAATCCTCTCCATTCATAGCTAGAGATTCACGCAAAACTGCAACGAATTCCTCCTCTTTTAACGGAAGTTCCCAGCCAGCCTTCTGATTCTTCAATCCTTTCCAAGGTGTCATGTCACTTATAATCACGGGCAATCCGTGCATCAGCGCCTCGATGATAGCATGCCCGAAGTTTTCTCCAAGAGTAGGGAGATAGAAGAAATGGTATTTACCTAGAGTAGTTTTGATCTCTTCGGGGCTGATATGTCCTTTTAGATTTACCTCATGTTTTGTGGACGAGAGTAGGCTTTGGCATTCAGAAAAGTATTCCGCGTTTTCCTGCGTGCCGTAGATATCCCATTCTAGTTTGGCATCTTCTGTCATTGCTTTCAGCATCCAGTCGATCGACTGGGTGATGTTTTTTTCTGGGCTAATTCGCGCTATGGTTACTACTCGCATGGCACCTTCGACCTTTGTAGGTAAAGCACGATTCTCTTTTGGCATAACCACTAAGTTGGGCGCTACTTTGACGTTTACATTTTTTCCAAAATGTTGACGAATCTCATCAGCCTCAGTTTCATTCGTGCCGTGCCAAGTAAGACCTCTATAAAGACCCATTAACCGTGCAGCATTGAGAAAGACCTTTTTCTTTCCTGCTTTTACGGTCAGAGCTCCAGGTTTGAGCATTCCTCGTGGAGCCAGGATTACTTTTTCTAGCTTCCGAAGTCTCCTCGCCGCAATAAGTGGTTTTAGTGTGAATTTCGAGCTGAATAAGCTGTTGAGGTAAATGAAATCGTAGTCTGATTCTTGGATGATTTCACGAATGCGTTGAGTAGTTTGTTCTTCCAAGGGCAAATACATCACGCGTTCATTTTGCGGCCCATGCACCCATCTATTAGTTGAAACACAGGGGTAGGGCTCATCCGAATCGTGATCTTTATTCGAGGTTACAATGGAGAAACTAAGGTGCAGTCTAGTTACCATATTCGCAATGGAGCGAATTGGACCACCGGCTTTGTATCCGGGGAGGTACCAGTCCGTGAAGACCAGAATCGTGGTATTACTACTCAACTTCGTTTGCAAACATCCAATTTTCAAGGACAATCAAGGGCCATAGCCGTGACCAAGATACTTTACCGGCTAGGAATTTCTGCCACATTTTATCCAGTTCCTTAGCATCGAAATATGGCCGTTTTCCCAAGGCCTCAAGGTGTTTTTCTGCGAATTCTTTCAATTCATTCTTAAGCCACAATTCCCAAGGAAAAGTAAAACCCATTTTTGGTCGATCTACAATTTCTCTTGGGAGCAAATCCCCCATACTGTCTACGAGCAATTTCTTTGGTGAATGCGGGTATTTTAGGGAGTCATTGATCGAAAGGGCGTATTCGACAAGTCGGTGATCGAGAAAAGGAACTCTCACCTCAAGGGCATGAGCCATGCTCATCTGGTCAGTATCACGTAGCAGCACATTTTGCATATACGTTCCCATTTCAGCAACAGAGACTTTACTCAACCAAGGCAGATCAAAACCTGGCTTTCCATAGGAAAGAATTTCAGCGAGATATTGCTGATTTGAGTTCATTGGAAGTGAATCCCGGTTCATCAAGGACGCGACCTTATTATCGAGAAAGACCTGGCGATTAACGGGATAAGCGTATTCAAAATCAAGATAATCGTTGGCTAAAACGGCGCTAATTTTTTCAGAACCGATGCCTGGCTTTGCCAAACGAAGTGCAGCCGTGCCCAATTTTCGTAGTCCTTTCGGAAAACTCATGACCCAACGCTTGTTGTTGAGCGAGAGCATTCGCTTGAATACATCGTATCCCGCAAAAAGCTCATCACCCCCAAGACCACTCAGCGCCATCGTGATTCCTGATTCCTTAGTCACCTTTGACACGACGTAGGTGTTTGGACCATCTCCAGTGGGATGATCCATCGAGGCAAGGGCGTTGGGTAATTCTTTCAAGAAATCGTTTACACTCAGTTTAATTTCCGTGTGATTGGTCGCAAATTTCTTGGCGATCATGTTCGAATACGGAGCTTCGGAAAACTTATTTTCCTCAAATGTCACGCTAAATGTGCTGACCGGTCGATTCGTGATTTTGGCCATGAGACCGACAATCACGCTACTGTCGATTCCTCCTGATAAGAAAGCTCCAAAAGGCACATCAGCACGCATACGCATTTCCGTGCTTGACAGCATGAGATCGTGAATTTCTTTGTGCGCGTCAGCTTCCGTTGCGGGCGGAGACGCCGCCGTAGTCGCTGGGCTCCAGTATTGATGTGTGGTTATTTCATTGTCGCTGACCTTGATAAAATGTCCGGGAAGCATCATCTCCACGTCTTCTAGAATGGTCATTGGGGCATGAACCGTTTGATAACGACAATAGTCAACAATCGCATCTGGGCTGACTTTTCTTCTCACCATGCCCGAGCTCAATAGCGCGCGAATTTCTGAGGCAAAGACAATTTGTTGTCCCTTCTGGCTCACGTAGAGAGGCTTGATTCCCACTCTATCTCTAACTATATAAAGCTCATCGGAATTCTTGTCATAGAGGGCAAAACCAAACATGCCGTTCAGTTTCTCTAGAAAATCGATGCCCCATTGTTGGTATGCTGCGATCACAACTTCTGTATCGCAGGAAGTCGTGAAATTGAAATCTGACAGCTGTTCTTTGAGCTCGACATAGTTGTACAATTCACCGTTGTACACAAGAACCAGGTTGTTGTCAGCAGAGTAAAAAGGTTGGTTGGCTGCAGCTGAGGTGTCAATTATACTCAGGCGACGATGACCTAGTGCGACAACATCATCCACGAAGTAGCCGCTGGCATCAGGTCCTCGGTGAGCAAGCGTATCACACATTTTTCGAACTATCGCGCCGGGGTCGTCGAGATTTTCGACGCCGTAAATCCCACTAATTCCGCACATGCTCTTCTTTTCGCAAGTAGTCTACAATTTCTTGAATGCCTTCGTGGATTGGGATCAATTCTCGATTGAGAATTTCCTTCATCTTTGAGTTATCTGGCCTTCTTCTCCTCATATCGCCTTCTTCCAATGGAGGAAGGTGCTGTAGCTCAGAAGACGAATCGCTGATTTGAATGATCATCTTGGCCATGTCCTTGATCGTGATTTCATCATCCGAACCGATATTGATCACTTCGTTGATGTAGGCGTTTTGCGCATAGACTTCAAAACAAGCATCCACATTGTCTTTGATGTTGCAGAAAGTGCGTGTTTGCTGACCGTCGCCGTACAGCGTGATTGGTTCGTTCTTTAGAGCAGAATTGATGAATTTTGACATTACAAAATCTGCGCTTTGCTGGAATCCATACGTATTAAAAAAACGGAAGATGGTATAATCCAATCCGTATTCGCGCTCATAAGCTCGAAGGTAAGATTCTCCTACATTCTTGACTATGGCATATGGAAGTCGAGAGTTCAGCGGTGTGGTTTTTTCGTTTTGAGGGATTTCAAATGGTTCTCCATACACCTCCGACGAGCTTGAATAAAAGACCCGTTTAACCCCGGTGTTCTTACTGAGATTTAAAACGTTTCGAATGCCATCGATGTCTTCAAGGACTTTGACCGGGTTGCTCAATGTCCGCTGCACACCAACGAGAGCGGCGAAATGAAACACATAATCGAATTTTCCTGAAAAGAAAATCCCGCTGATATCATCAAGGCGATTGACATCGCATTTGATGAATTTGACATTGTCAAATGGGGTGTTAGGCACGTTGTCTGCTCGGCCCGTAATCAGGTTATCGACGATGGTGATATGGTTAGAAGGCATTTCGGCTAAACGTCGGGCCATTGCGCTTCCAACAAATCCAGCGCCTCCTGTGAGCAGAATATTAGGCATAGTGCAAAATTACAACAATTGCAATAGGGTTTGCGACCACGTATCTGGAGTGATCGTAAGAGCAAGTTCATGGCTTTTATTCGCCATGTTTAGGAGTTCTGAATCTGAGCTTGACATGATTTGTTTCAGCGCTGCCTTGAGTGAGTTTTTATCGGCAGGCTCGTGAAGAAATCCTGTCTTGTTGTTCTCAACGAATTTCCCAGCGGCACCAACAGTTTTTGAACACACAATCGGCATTCCAGCTGCAGCCATTTCGTGGATTACAACTCCCCAAGGCTCTTTATGGCTTGGCAACACGAACACACCGGCTTTCTTGATTAATTCTGCCAATTCGGCTGGCTGAACGAACCCGTGATGAGTGATGGCTTTGTGCTCAAAGCGCTGATCCCATAGATCGCCGTGCCCTGCGCATGAGAGTTTCCAATCTGAAAATTCCTCGGCATGGAGTTCAGAGAAGGCTGTCCATAAATCGAAGATTCCTTTGAAGTCCAAATAACGACCAACAAAGAACAATACTTTTGGGATGGCTGTTCTTTCAGCATTGTATATGGATGAAAAGTGGTTGACATCAGCGCAATAAAACCCTGTCGAAATATCTTATCGTCAAATCCCAATCTGTC
>Ga0206679_10002113_pt1 | contig 16072 bp, 14 predicted proteins | sample M110012015metaG_FD_155464 | JGI IMG/M metagenome (GOLD analysis project Ga0206679, IMG submission 155464) | Ammonia-oxidizing marine archaeal communities from Monterey Bay, California, United States - M1 100m 12015 | ecosystem: Environmental > Aquatic > Marine > Intertidal zone | place: USA... | reverse complement strand
CGGCTCGCAGGCCCGGAGCGCCTCCAGTGTCGCCCCGCCCGTGGCCACGCCCAGCGTGCGTGCGCCGATGTGTTTGCCGCAGGTGATGTCCCTCGGCGTGTCGCCGACCACGACGATCTCCTGGCCGCCAAGCTGGCACTCGAGGTATTCGCCACCCTTGGCAGCGGCGGCGGCGGCAATCAGGTTGCGCTCCTCGCTGTCCTCTGAGAAACCGCCAAAGGCAAACCGCTCCCACATCCCGTACACATCGAGCTTGCGCCTGGCCCCCTCACGGATGTTGCCGGTCAGCAAGCCAAGCGCCGGCGCGTCCGGCATCGCCGCCAACTCATCGAGCATCCGCACCACGCCAGGAAACGGCCCACCCTTGCTCGCGTCGAGGTGGCTGTCCACGAGGCGGAGGTAGTGGCTAAAAAACAACTCGCGGTTTTCCGCCGTGCAGTCGATACCGCCGTGCCGGCACATCTCGCGGAAGAGCGAGTAGTCGGTGCGCCCGGCAAACTTGATTTTCTCGGTGGCATCGGCAATGCCGAACCCCGCCTCGAACGCCTCGCCGAACGCCTTCATCCCGGCACCGCCGGTGCTCACCAGTGTGCCGTCGATGTCGAACAACACGAGCCGCACCGGGCCAATGGCGGCGTTGTCCGACTGCGTCTGAATTGATGGATTGCTGCTTCCCACGATGGCACGCCATGATTTGCATCGTTCCGCCCCGGTCTTTGCCGTAAGGATTGGCTTGCCGGGGAGTCCTCCACGAAATCGGGGGCAAAATCTGATGCACCAACCGAAAAGTCAACCCGTTACCACCCGGGAAGTGTGGAGGACGTGGTACCCTCTCGCCCTGAGCTGGCTGATGATGGGGATCGAGCTGCCGCTGCTCAGCGCGGTGGTGGCGCGCCTGTCCAACCACGAGGTGAACCTCGGCGCCTACGGTGGTGTGGTGTTCCCGCTCGCGCTGTTGATCGAGGCGCCGATCATTATGCTGCTCACCGCCAGCACCAAACTCAGCCGTGACCTCGATTCGTACAAAAAACTGTGGCGCTTTATGATGATCGCCGGTGGCGCTCTGTCGGCGCTGCACCTGCTCGTCGCCGTCACGCCGCTGTTCGACCTGCTCGTCGGCGGACTGCTCGGGGTAGAGGGTGAAATCCTTGAGGCCAGTCGCCTGGGCATGATTATCATGACCCCATGGACATGGGCCATCGCCCACCGCCGATTCAACCAGGGTGTGCTGATCCGGTTCGGCCGCTCGAAGGCAGTCACGCGGGGAACGCTCGTCCGGCTGGCCGCCGACATCGCCGTGCTGGGGGCCGGCTACGCCCTAGCCGGACGGATCGACCTGCCGGAGCTGGGCATCATCGTCGCCACAGCAGCCGTGTCAGCCGGAGTTGTTGCCGAGGCGGTTTATGCGGCCTGGATCGTGCGGCCGATCATCCGTAAAATCCTGCCCGCGGTGCAGTCCACCGAGCCGCCGCTCAACCGCAAACGGTTCCTGTCGTTTTACGTGCCGCTCGCACTGAGCCCGCTACTGGGCCTGGCCGCGCAGCCGCTGCTCACGGCCGGGATTAGCCGCATGCCTTCAACGCTTGAGTCGCTGGCCATACTGCCCGCACTCAACGGCTTCACGTTTTTATTTCGCTCAATCAGCCTGGCCTTTCTCGAGGTGGTGGTGGCACTAATCGAGCGGCCCGGCAGCTACGTGGCCCTGCGAAGCTTCGCGTGGCGGGCCGCATTGGGCTTGTTCTGCCTGCAACTGCTGATCATCGCCTCTCCCTTGGCCAAGGGCTGGTTCAGCGCCGTCAGCGGACTCGATAAGCCGTTGACCGAGCTCGCCTCCCAGGCCGTGTGGGCGGCGCTGCCCCTCGCCGCACTCGGCTTTGGCAACAGTTTCTGTCAGGGGCTGCTTGTCCACTCACATAAAACCCGCTCGATCACTCAGTCGGTGGCAATGTTCTTGATAGTGATCGTCGGCGGCCTGACCGCGGGGGCGCACGGCGATTGGCTAGCCGGGGCCATTTTCGCCTACATCGTCTATTCGCTTGGCCAGGCGGCGCAGTTCGGGTGGCTTTTGATCTGCAGCCACCCTGACCGCCAGGCGCTTGGCCAAAGGGAATAATCTTAAAAACTTCACGCGCTCAGCTCAGCCAAGGTCACAAAACAGTCACAGGTTTTAATTGTCTTGAATACCCCAACGGCTTGTGCGTTAATATATTCGTTGTTGATTGAAGGTCAATCAGCACAGAAGAAAGGAAACAGAAAATGGCACACTTCGTGAAACTGACACAGGCTTCGCCGAGCGGTTATACCGAGGAGGATTCCAGAGTTCTATTCAACCTCGACACGGTCATCTCCATCGAACCGATGGGTGACCAGGCGATGATCCAAACCCGCTGGGGGCGGATGACCGTCAAGGAGGATCTGGATACGATCATGGATCTGGCGAAGGCCGACCGGGGCAGCAATACCGCCGCCCAACTTGATTCGTTCACTCGAATCAGTGAGGAGTCACTCTCCTTATAAAAGCACGGGCGAAGGCCCGATTTGGAAACACTGAATAAGAACTGAACCGCAGCCGGTTGCTCCCAAAAGGACGCCGGCTGTGTTTGTTTATCGGGTAATAAATCCGGGGATTATCTGCTCAGGAAGTAGCTTCGTTGTTTGTCGCTGATGGGCATGTTGAGGCGCTCCATCACCTGCATCACATCCTCCCAGACGCGGCGCTTTATTAGCCACGACTGATTGCGTAGAAGATAGGACGGATGGAAGGTGGGCATCACCGGTACGCCCCGGTACTCCTGCCAGTTGCCACGCAGACGGGTGATGCCGGACGGCATTTTGCCAAGCAGTCCCTCAACGGCTGTCCCACCCAGTGCCACCATCACCTTGGGCTGGATGATCTCGATCTGCCGCTTGACCCACGGGAAGCAGGTTTCCATCTCCTCGGGGCGCGGCTTGCGATTGCCGTAACCCTTGCCGGGCGTGTCAGGGCGGCACTTGAGGATGTTGGCGATGTAAACCTTGTCACGGTCCAGCCCGGTGGCCTGGATAATCTTTGTGAGCAGTTGGCCGGCCGCGCCGACAAACGGCTCGCCTTCCTTGTCCTCGTCCAGCCCCGGCGCCTCGCCGACGAACACCAGCTCCGCATGGACGGTGCCAACACCGAACACGACCTGCGTTCGCGACGACACGAGATGGCCGCACCGGACGCAGGCCATCGCCTCGTCACGCAGCTTGGCCATCGCGGATTCTTTTTCGGCTACAGAGTGCTTGGGTGAATCGTAAATGTCCGGCTCATTGGAGCGATGCGAAATGACGGCTGGCACCGCTTGACCAAGCGGTGCCAAAGCGGTTTTCTGTTTGGTCGGCTTGGCCAGGCGAGACAGTAACTCCGGCGACACATCGACGTAGCGAACCCCCCGCTGCTTGAGCGACTCGAGGTGGCCAATGGCGGCGTCAAGCAGTTGATGATACGCACCGGGCATCAAGGAACAAGCTATGCCAAGCGATGACCGAAGCACAGGCCAAGTTATTCACCGGCGCACGTCTGGGCTCGACTGCCTGATCATCGCCTTGAACACTTCGTGTTCCCTCACCGCATCCCAAGTGGTATCGGTTTTCAACTCGCCCATCTCCATGCCAAGGGGCTTGTCCTTCAGACTGTCCAGCAACCCGATGCATTTGTCCACCTGGCCAAGCTGCAGGTAAATGGCTCCCCGTGCGTCCTTGCCAAGCGGGGCGGGTTTCCAGTAGGTTTCCCGCCGCTTTCGGGAATGAAGGTTTACATCAACGGCAAATTTTACAGCGAGCAAAACGCGAAGGTGTCGGTGTTCGACCATGGACTACTTTACGGCGACGGCGTGTTCGAGGGCATCCGCGCATATCACGGCCGAGTGTTCAAGCTGAAGGAGCACGTCGATCGTCTGTTTTACTCGGCCAAGGCGATCCTTCTCGACCTGCCGATGACGCATGCGGAATTTATGGAGGCCACTCTCGAGACCTGCCGCCGCAACAAGCTCACCGATGGCTACATCCGATTGGTCGTCACGCGCGGACGTGGCACGCTGGGCCTGAACCCCAACCGCTGTTCCAACCCGCAGGTGATCATCATCGCCGGCAAGATTCAGCTTTACCCGCCGAGCCTTTACAAAAAGGGTATGGAGATCGTGACGGTAGCGACCACGCGCAATCATCACAATGCGGTCAACCCGGCCATTAAGTCGCTCAATTATCTCAACAACATCATGGCCAAGATCGAGGCGAACATCGCCGGGTACGAGGAGGCGATCATGCTCAATGCCGAGGGCTACGTGGCCGAGTGCACTGGCGACAATATTTTCATCCTCAAGGGCGGGCGAATGTTGACGCCACCGCTTTCCTCAGGAGCACTGCACGGGATCACGCGTGGCACGGCAATCGACCTTGTGGCCGAGCTTGGCTTGTCCACCTCTGAGCCAAACATGACGCGGTACGACCTCTACAACGCCGACGAATGTTTCCTCACCGGCACCGGCGCGGAGATCGTGCCGGTCGTCAAGATCGACCAACGGGTCATCGGCAACGGCAAGCCGGGGCCAGTCACCAAAAAGGTCGTCAAGGCATACAAGGAGCTAACGAAGGTTTCCGGCGAGCGAATCGCCAAGCGCTGAACCCATCCAACATCCCACCCGACTAGCCAAGTTCCCGAGGGGCATTTTTACCGGCTTGCGCCTTTTATTCTGGCAGGTTTTGTGCTACAACTTTGCAGTTGTTGCGGGCTAATTTACCTGACCCCGCTTTTCGGGAGGCACTTACACGATTTATTTTCCAGACGGATGCTCTGCGATATTTGCAAGGAAAAGGAAGCAACGGTTCACCTGACCCAGATGGTCGAGGGCAAGACCAAAAAGATCGACCTATGCGAGGACTGCTCGAAGGCCAAGGGCGTAGATGACCCGGCCGGTTTCTCGTTGGCCGACCTGCTGCTGGGGCTCGGTGCCTCGCAAGAGATGCAAGAGTCCGGCTCCACCACGGAGAAATGCCCCAAGTGCGGCTTCAGCCAGGCGGATTTCAAGAAGACAGGCCGGCTCGGCTGCCCGGACTGCTACGACCATTTCGAGGAGGGAGTGGAGAGCCTCCTAAAGAACATGCACAAAGGCACGCGCCATGTCGGCAAGGCACCGGCGGTCTGGCAACAAACCAAGGTGTACGTGGATCGGCTCCACTCCCTGCAGGCCAAGCTGGACAAGGCGGTGGCCAAGGAGAACTACGAAAAAGCGGCGCAGTTGCGCGATGAGATCTCCAGGGTCAAGTCGGAGTTCTCCGAGTCTAAAGTGACCTGAGCGATGAACATTCAGGAAATCCTATCCAAGCCTGCAGAGGCGGCTAGTCGCGAGGGGCCATCAAACAAGATCGTCCTGTCCAGCCGTGTGCGCCTGGCCCGCAACCTCGCCGCCACATCGTTTCCGGGCTGGGCGAAAAAAACGGTTCGCGTGGAAACCTTCCGGCACATCCGCGACAACGTGATGGAGGTGGAGCCGATGCGGGACAGCTTTCACACCGGCATGGAGGATTTGTCCACGCTGGACAAGCAGATCCTCGTAGAGCGCCACTTCATCAGCCGGGAGCACGCCGCCCGGGCAGCCGGTAGCGGCTTGGTACTCAGCCGTGACGAGGCCCTGTGCGTGATGATTAACGAGGAGGACCACCTGCGCATGCAGTCCCTACTGCCCGGGCTGCAAGTGAACAACGCCTGGCTGGCGATCGACCAGTTCGACACCGCGCTGGAGTCCGGCCTCGACTACGCGTTCTGCAAACGGCGCGGCTACCTGACCGCCTGCCCCACCAATCTCGGTACCGGCATCCGCGTGAGCGCGATGCTGCATCTACCCGGGCTGGTCTTGGGCGAGCAGATCAACCAGATCATCCAGGCGGTCAACAAGTTGGGCCTGGCCGTGCGCGGCCTGCACGGCGAGGGCACGGAGGCGCTGGGCAACATCTTCCAAGTCTCGAACCAAATGACCCTCGGCGAGACGGAGTCGGACATCGTCGAGCGGCTCAACAAAGTCCTGTTGCAAATCATCGACCACGAGGAGAAAGCCCGGACCAAGCTCCTTGAGAACAAGGCGAAGATGGTTTACAACCACATCGGCCGGGCCTACGGCGTTCTGGCCAATTCCCACAGCATCTCCTCCAAGGAGACCATGAATCTGCTCTCGCTCTTCCGGCTGGGCATCGACCTGGACCTCTTCCCCGGCAGCAGGGCTGCGTTGACGGAGGAGCTGTTCATCATCACCCAACCGGCACACCTGCAGAATGCCCGGGCGGGAAAACTCTCCGCCGAGAAACGGGACATCCTCCGGGCAAACCTGCTGCGAGACCGGCTCAGGAAGGTCAACCGCCCGGCCACGCCGAATGACGAATCCGCGGAAAACACGCAGGAGAATGACGGTTAAACACAGTGCTTGGCCAAGCGCAATAGCATCCATTCCCAAGCTGGACAAATCCCATTGTAACGTCCAATCTGGCCGAGGGTTTTTATGAGTGACGAGTCAATGAACAACTTTACACCGCGCGCCCAGCAGGTGCTGGCGCTGGCGCGGAAGGAGGCCGACCGGTTCAACCACAGTTTCGTGGGAACCGAGCACCTGCTGCTTGGCCTGATCAACCTCGGCCAGGGCGTCGCCGTCAATGTCCTTCAAAAAATGGGACTCGACCTGGAGACCGTGCGGCTAGAGGTCGAGAAACAGGTCGGCACCGGCCCTGACCAAAAACTGGCCGGCAACATCCCCTACACGCCACGTGTCAAGAAAGTGCTCGAGCTTTCCAAGAAGGAAGCCAAGGCGCTTCACCACACCTACGTCGGTACCGAGCACATCCTGCTCGGCCTGCTGCGCGAGGGCGAGGGAGTCGCGGCGCGCGTGCTGAAGAATCTCGACATCGACATCGAACAGTGCCGCGATGAAATCCTGCACGAGCTAGATCCTAACTTCGAGGGCGGCGACGGAGTCGCCGCCGGCGTAGAGGGAGAGGAATCCAGCGGCAACAAGAAACAGGTCAAGACACCGGCGCTCAAGGCATTTGGCCGCGACCTCACCGAGATCGCCAAGAAGGGCGAAATGGATCCGGTCATCGGCCGCGCCGACGAGATCGAGCGTGTCATCCAGGTCCTCTGCCGCCGCACCAAGAACAACCCGGTGCTGCTCGGTGAGGCCGGAGTCGGCAAGACCGCCATCGTCGAGGGATTGGCGCAGGAAGTGAACAAAGGCAATGTACCGGAAATTTTGCGCGACAAGCGTGTCATCACCCTCGACCTCGCACTGATGGTCGCCGGCACCAAGTACCGCGGCCAGTTCGAGGAACGCATCAAGGCGGTGATGGACGAGATTCGCAGGGCGAAAAACGTCATCCTATTCATAGACGAACTGCACACGATCGTCGGGGCCGGCTCTGCCGAGGGCACGATGGACGCCTCCAACATCATCAAGCCGGCATTGAGCCGGGGTGAGATGCAGTGCGTCGGGGCCACCACCCTCAATGAATACCGCAAATATATTGAGAAAGACGCCGCCCTCGAGCGCCGGTTCCAGTCGGTCAAGGTCGAACCCCCCTCCATCGAGGATGCCATTGATATTCTCAAGGGCCTGCGGCCGCGTTACGAGGATCACCACAAGATGGAACTGACCGATGCCGCTGTCACGGCCGCCGTCAAGCTATCCGACCGCTACATCACGGGACGTTTCCTGCCGGACAAGGCGATCGACATCATGGACGAGGCTGGCGCGCGCGCGCGCATCAGAGCCATGACCCGGCCGCCCGAGGTCAAGAACCTAGAGCTGGCGATCGAGGAAACACGCACCAAAAAGGAAAAGGCAATCAAGGACCAGAAGTTCGAGGAAGCAGCCTCAATGCGCGACGAGGAAAAGAAGGCCAAGGAGAACCTCGAAACCGTCCTTGCCGAGTGGAAGAAAAACAACGAGGACGCCCGCGTCAAGGTTGACGACGATGAAATCATGTATGTCGTGGCCAAGTGGACCGGCATCCCGCTCAAGCGGATGGGACAGGGTGACGTGCAGAAACTCCTCTCGATGGAAAAGGATATTTCAAAGATTGTCATCGGCCAGTCCTCGGCTGTCGAGACGCTCTGCAAGGCGCTGCGCCGCAGCCGCGCCGATCTCAAGGATCCCGCACGTCCGATTGGTTCCTTCATAATGCTCGGCCCGACCGGTGTCGGCAAAACACTGCTGGCCAAGAGCCTCGCCGTGAACATGTTCGGCGACAGCAAATCGCTCGTGCAACTCGACATGTCCGAGTACATGGAGAAGTTCAACGTCTCGCGCCTCGTCGGCTCGCCGCCGGGCTATGTCGGCTATGAAGAAGGCGGCCAGTTGACCGAGAAGGTGCGCCGCAATCCCTACTCCGTCGTTCTCTTTGACGAAGTCGAGAAAGCTCACCCAGACGTCATGAACATGCTCCTCCAAATTCTCGAGGAGGGCAAACTGACCGACAGCTTCGGCCGGCAGGTCGACTTCCGCAACACGATCATCCTGCTCACCTCCAACGTCGGCGCCGAACGACTCAAGAAGGGAGCAACCATGGGCTTCACCGCCCCCGACGACGAGCAGGACTATGAGCGGATGAAGGAAAACCTGACCGAGGAAGCCAAGAAGATTTTCCGGCCCGAGTTTCTGAATCGCTTCGACGACATCGTCGTGTTCCGCTCACTGGGCAGGGAGGAACTCACCCAGATTCTCGATCTCGAGTTGGCCAAGGTTCAGAAGCGACTGGCTCAGCGCAATATTCAGTTCGAACTGGACGATCCCGCCCGTGATCTGCTGCTGGAAAAAGGCCACGATCCCACCTACGGCGCGCGCCCCATGCGCCGGGCTGTCGAGAAATACCTAGAGGATCCGATGGCCGAGGAGATCATCCGGGGCGACCTGCTCGAGGGCGAGAAAACCGTCATCTCCGCCAAGAACGACAAGCTGGTCTTCACCCAAAAAAAGCCCAAAACCAAGGGCGAAGACACCAAGGTCTCTAGCTAAGCCAACCGCCACTCTGCTTTCCATCTCGCCTAGACAAGTGGGCAAGTGACTCCGCGGACTCGCATTTCGCCAAGCGGATTGGTACAATCCGCCTAACTGTTCATGGGACGTTCAGCTGACAATCCGCTTAAGGACGCTTTCACCAGCTTGGGCAACGTCACTGTCCTATTCCTAGACACGCTGCGCTCCATTTTTGCGAAGCGTTTCCGAGTCCGCGACCTGGTGGAGCAACTCCACTTCATTGGTGTGAAGTCCCAGTCGGTGGTCCTACTCACCGGCGCCTTCACCGGGATGGTGATGTGCGCCCAGTTTTACATCCAGTTTCATAAGGTGAAGATGGACAGCGCCGTAATGTCGGTGGTCACCGTGGCCATGGCCCGTGAGCTCGGTGCGGTGTTGACGAGCCTAATGATCGCCGGCCGCGTCGGTGCAGCAATGGCCGCCCAACTCGGTACCATGAAGGTGACCGAACAGATCGATGCCCTGCGCACGCTGGCCACCAGCCCGGTGGATTACCTCGTGGCCCCAAGACTGCTGGCCATGCTCATTTCGCTGCCACTTCTCACTGCCGAAGCCATCGCCATCAGCATGGTTTCCGGTATGCTGGTGGCGGTATATCTGCTTGGCCTTGACCCCGTTTTCCTTTGGAGCAACATGTTGTTTTACACATGGTCGGTAGACATCTGGATGGGGCTGATCAAGGCGTTCATCTTCGCCGGCATCATTGCCACCATCGCCTGCCACAAGGGGATGCACTGCGGCCAGGGCGCCGAGGGTGTAGGCAAGGCCACCACCGAGGCAGTGGTCGCCGCATCCATCACCATCCTCGTGTCAAACTTTTTTGTGACGCTCATTCTGAACAAGCTACTGATTTACCAAAATTGATCGAAGTTAGCCAACTGCACAAGAGTTTCGGGCAGCAACAGGTTCTGCGCGGCGTGAACCTGCAAATCGACGAGGGTGAATCGGTTGTCATCGTCGGCGGCAGCGGCTGCGGCAAAAGCGTTCTACTCCAGCACATCATCGGCCTCGTGCAACCAGACGAGGGCGATGTGAAAATCGACAGCCAAAGCATCGTCGACCTTTCCGAACGCGAGCTCATCAAGGTGCGTCGTAAGTTCGGCATGCTCTTCCAGGGCGCGGCATTGTTCGACTCGCTGACCGTCGAGGAGAACGTCGGCTTTCTGCTCGACCGTGAGCAAAAGATGTCCCAGGCGGAAATTAGGAGAACCGTTGCCGATGCCCTCGAACTGGTGGACCTTGGTGGCACGCAGGCCAAGAAACCAGCCGAGTTATCCGGCGGCATGAAAAAACGCGTTGGACTGGCCCGGGCTATTGTTTACAAGCCGGAAATCATCCTTTACGACGAGCCGACCACCGGGCTGGATCCGGTCGTGGCCGACAGCATCGACCAGCTGGTCATCAGGATGCGCGACCAACTCAAGTGCACCTCCATTGTCGTCACGCACGACACGCGAAGCATGCGCCGCGTCGGCAACCGCGTGATGATGCTGCACCACGGCGAAATCCACGCCAACGGCACGCCCGACGAAATTTTCAATTCCACCGATCCGATTGTTCACAAGTTTGTCAACGGGATCGCCGATCCCAAGGATTTGGAGTTCTAGCAATGAAAACAAAAACAGAATGGAAAGTCGGCCTGTTTCTGGCCGTCTCGCTGGTTGTGGCGGCCGCGCTGGTCGTTAACTTCTCCAAGGGCACCAACCCCTTCACCAAAACCACACTGTTGCATCTCACGACAAAAAACGTCGACGGCCTCAAGCGAAACTCCGTCGTCCTCATGGCTGGCGTGCCGGTCGGAAAAATCAGTGCGATCCACCTCGATACCGACACCGGCATTGTCACCCTCGACGCCAAAATCAAGGCAGAGTACCCGATCCGTGCTGATGCCAAGTTCTTCATCGAGACCGCCGGCTTTCTCGGCGACAAATACATCGGTGTCATCCCCGGAGCGAACGAGCTACCACCGCTCAATAACGGTGATACCCGTGCCTGCGAGGAATCATTTGACCTCGTTCGTACCGCCCGCTCGGCAACCGATCTCATGGACGAACTCAAGACCGTCGCCTCGCAGATCACCAACATCGTCAACCGCATCGACAGCAAGCTGCTCGATGAACAGACTCTCACTAACCTCGCCGCCGGCCTGAGCAACCTTCGCGAGATTTCCGCGGAAGCCTCTGCCACCATTGCCGGTGTGAACCAACTCATCCTCACCAACACGCCGCCCATTAACGCCGCCATAGAAAACGTCGTCACATTTTCTGAGCAACTCAAGGATGCCGGCAGCGACCTGCAAAGTCTCATCAACACCAACAGCATTGTCATCGATGAGTCGCTGGGCAACATCAAGAAAACGACCGAGTCGCTCCACAACCTTGTTGCCGCCGCCGAGCAGGGCAAGGGGTTAGCCGGCAAACTGTTCAGCGACGAGGAACTGGCCAGCAACTTTTCAATGCTCTCGAGCAATCTCGTCGAAGTCAGTACCAAGCTCAATCGCAGCGGCCTTTGGGGCATCCTCTGGAAAAACAAAGAGAAAAAACCGGACGACGACACGCCCTCGAAACCCAACCGCCCCGGCGCCCGCAACCGCCGTTGATGCCCAAGCCGACGGACATCCGTGTCGCCGCCGCCGAGCTTTTTTTTCTGCCGGTCGAAACCCGGATGCCGCTCAAGTTCGGGCATGAGACACTAACCCACGTCACCTGCGCCCGCGTCTGCCTCACCGTCCGCCTGGCCAACGGCGGTACGGCCACCGGATGGGGCGAAACCCCGCTCAGCGTCCAGTGGGTCTGGCCAAGTGCCTTGCCCTACGAGCCGCGCCACCGCGCGCTAAAAGAGTTCTGCGTCCGCCTGGCCAAGGCGTGGGCGGCGTTCGATGCGCTTGGCCACCCGCTGGAGCTTGGCCACGACTTTCAACAAACGGAACTGCCAGGGCTACTCGAGGCCTTCAACGGCGACAGCCCCGCCGGCGAGCCGATGCCGTGGCTGGCTGCGCTCGTCTGCTGCTCGCTATTCGACATCGCTATGCACGACGCGCTTGGCCAGGCGCTTGGCCGACCGACTTACGAGACCTACTCCGCCGAGCACTTCAGCCGTGATCTTGGCCAATTCCTCGAACCGGTCAACGGCTCGGACGCTAAGTTCGCCGGCCGATTCCCGGACGACTTTCTCGCCGCTGACCCGCCGGCGAGCCTGCCGGCCTGGCACCTGGTCGGCGGACTCGATCCATTAGACGAGAGCGAGTTGAGCGGCGACGAGCCGGACGACGGCTGCCCGGTGCTGCTTGCCGACTGGATCCGAACCGACGGCCTCACCTGCCTCAAGATCAAGCTGCGCGGCAACGACGCCAATTGGGATTACCAACGCCTGGCCAAGGTCGGCGAGATCGCCATCGCTCACGGCGTCCTATGGCTGAGCGCCGATTTCAACTGCACCGTCACCGACCCCGAGTACGTGAACCTAATCCTCGACCGGCTCTCCGCCGAGCATCAGCGTCTTTACAGCATGATCCTTTACGTCGAGCAGCCGTTCCCTTACGAGCTTGAGACGCACCGCATCGACGTACACAGCGTTTCCGCCCGCAAGCCGCTGTTCCTCGACGAGAGCGCACACGACTGGAAACTGATCCGCCTGGGACGCGAACTCGGCTGGACCGGCGTTGCGCTCAAAACCTGCAAGACACAGACCGGCGCAATCCTAAGCGCCTGCTGGGCGAAGGCGCACGGCATGGCACTGATGGTGCAGGACCTCACCAACCCGATGCTCGCACAGATTCCGCACGTGCAATTGGCCGCGCGAGTCGGCACGATCATGGGCGTCGAGACGAACAGCATGCAGTTTTATCCCGAAGCATCAGCGGCTGAGGCCGTTATACATCCGGAGATTTACCGGCGTCGCGGCGGGCGGGTCGATTTGAGCACGCTCACCGGCCCAGGTTTCGGCTATCGGCTGGAGGAAATCGACCGCGGCCTGCCGGAGCCGGCAGCCGCGTTTGGAGAAGGCTGATGGGTGACGGGCGCAAAACTGTCCTGATGATCGCCGGCGAAGCCAGCGGCGACACGCTCGGTGCGGAGTTGATCGAAGCCACGCAAGCCGAACCGGGTGGCGACTTGATCGACTTCATCGGCGCGGGCGGCCCGAAGATGGCTGCCGCCGGGCAGCACGCCGAGCTTGACCTCACGCAGCACGCCGTCGTCGGCATTTGGGAGGTGCTCAAAAACTACGGTAAGTTCCGGCGGCTTTTCCGTCAACTGCTCGACCTCGCCACCCGCCGCGAGCCGGACGCCATCGTGCTGATCGACTATCCCGGCTTCAACCTGCGTTTCGCCGGGGCCATCCGCAACTACCAGACCAGTGGCGGCGGCGCGTTCCGGGATTGGCAGCCGAAAATCATCTGCTATGTGTCGCCGCAACTCTGGGCGTGGAGGGAGGGCCGCGTGCACTCCATCGCCAGAGACATCGACCTGATGCTCTCGATCTTCCCGTTCGAGAAGGAGTGGTACGCCGAACGCGTGCCCAAGTTCCCGGTAGAATTCATCGGCCACCCGCTCGTCGACCGTGTCCCCTTGGCCAAGCCGGACGGGAAGTCAGTGCCGCTCGACCCGGACCTGTTCACCGCGCAGCCAACGGTGCTGCTGCTCCCCGGCAGCCGACGACGAGAGATCGACAAGCACCTGCCCGTAATGCTCGAGGCCGCCGTGATCTTTTCTGAAAAAATCAAGGCACACTTACGCATCGTGCTGCCCAGCGACGAGATGCTCGAGCTGGCCAGGCAACACATCCCCACCGGCATCAAGATCGACCTGCAGGTTGGCGGCTTGGCCAAGGCGCTTGGGCAGGCGAGCCTCGCCATCGCCTCGTCCGGCACGATCACGATGGAATGCGCCTGGTTCCGTGTACCCACCGTTGTGCTCTACAAAACCAGCCCGCTAACCCACGCGCTTGTGCGGAGGTTAGTGAAAGTGCCGTACCTCGCGATGCCCAACCTGCTCGCCGGGGAGGAACTCTTCCCCGAGTTCATCCAGTCGGCCGCCAACGCCGACAACCTCGCCGAGGCCAGTTTGCGGCTGCTGCGAGATAGGAGCGAACGCACCCGCATCCTCGACGGCCTCGAACTCGTCGCCGCCCAACTCGGCGAAAGCGGAGCTGCCGCCCGCGCCGCCCGCGCTCTGCTCGGCACGCTCAATTTCAAATAACACGCGCTCCCCGCTCGACCGTGGGCATGGATGTGTTTAGTTTTTGGTGCAGGCATGGTTCAGTATCTTGATCTTTTGCGGCTGGTTTTGAATGAAGGCAGGGCCAAGAACGACCGCACCGGCACCGGAACGCTATCGGTGTTCGGGGCACAGGCTCGGTTTCCGGTCGGCGAAACCTTCCCAGTACTCACGACGAAAAAGCTGCATTTGCGATCGATCATCCACGAACTGCTCTGGTTCCTAAAGGGCGACACGAACATCCGGTATCTCAACAACAACGGGGTGACAATTTGGGACGAGTGGGCGGACGAGAATGGCGACCTTGGCCGGGTGTATGGGGCACAGTGGTGCGACTGGCGTACGCCGGACGGCGGCTCAGTAAATCAGGTCGACCGGCTCATTGAGGAATTGAAAAACAACCCGGACAGCCGGCGCCACATCATCAGCGCGTGGAACGCCGGCGAACTGGACCAGATGGCGCTCACGCCGTGCCACGCGCTGGTACAGTTCAACGTGTGCGACGGGGAACTGAGCTGCCAGCTCTACCAGCGCAGCGCCGACCTGTTTCTCGGGGTGCCGTTCAACATCGCGTCGTACTCGCTGCTGCTGATGATGGTGGCGCAGGTGTGCGGCTTGAAGCCGGGCGAATTCATTCATACGTTCGGCGATCTGCACCTGTATTCGAACCATCTTGACCAGGCCAGACAACAACTCGAGCGTGAGCCAAGGTCGCTGCCCCACATGGTCATCAACCGGGGCGTGGACAACATTCACGCGTTTGGCTACGACGACTTCGACCTGCAACACTACGATCCGCATCCATCGATCAAGGCGCCGATCGCGATCTGAATGATGCCCGCCCTGCCCTTCAAGGCCATCGCTGCCATGTCACTGAACCGGGTAATCGGCAGCGCCAACACAATCCCTTGGCATCTGCCGAAGGACTTCGAGTGGTTCAAGCAAACGACGATGGGGCACGTGCTGGTGATGGGGCGCAAGACGTTCGAGTCGATCGCCCGCCCGTTGCCGGGCCGCGAGATGATCGTGCTCACCCGCAGTGCCGAACCGATCCCCGGCGTGCGCACGATCGGCGATCTCGACGCGCTTGGCCAGGAGAGCGATTTCGGTGGCCGGACAATTTTCATCTGCGGCGGCGCAGAGATTTACGCCCAGGCGCTTGGCCAATGTTCCGACCTGTTCCTCACGTTGGTGAAGCGCGAGGTTGAGGGCGACGCTTTTTTCCCGGAGTTCGAGCCGATGTTCGATGCCGGGGAGATGCTTAGCCAGTCGGTTGACTTTGAAATCCGACACTACCGCCGGCTTGCACAAGCGAGCGGCAATTGACTTGGCCCCTGCCAATTGGTAGCTTTTGCACGGCATGTTTGCTGCTGAAACCCAAACGTCCCCGCTTCGGGAAGCGCCCCTCTCCAAGGAGAGTATCGCCGACTGGCCGGAGATCGCCCAATCGGTTGCGCCGTTCCTCGATCGGGTGCAGCAGCAGTTGGCCGGGCAGGTCGAGGCGTTCGATCCCGAGATCGCGCCGTACGCGAAGTACGCCTTGGCCAACCATGGAAAACAGCTTCGCGCAGCGCTGACCGGCCTTGCCGCGAACTGCGCAGGCGGCTGGAACGACTCCGCTGTCAAGGCTGCGGTCATCATCGAGATGGTGCACCTGGCCACACTGCTGCACGACGACATCATGGACGGTGCCGAGTTGCGGCGCAGCCGCCCGACGCTCGCCAACAAGTGGAACAACACCACGGCGGTACTCGTCGGCGACTGCCTGTTCGCGAATGCGTTGAGACTAGCTGCGGAGTTCCCGACCACCGATGTCTG
>Ga0206679_10002109_pt1 | contig 16088 bp, 6 predicted proteins | sample M110012015metaG_FD_155464 | JGI IMG/M metagenome (GOLD analysis project Ga0206679, IMG submission 155464) | Ammonia-oxidizing marine archaeal communities from Monterey Bay, California, United States - M1 100m 12015 | ecosystem: Environmental > Aquatic > Marine > Intertidal zone | place: USA... | reverse complement strand
TTCTGTAGCCCAATCCAAGCGATTGATTTGCGGTTGGTAACTGGTGTCTAACAAGATGTCAGGTCCTTGTACATGAAATGCCCAACGCAAATTAGTTTCTTGATAGGATAACATGCCGCTGACTTCTATTTTTGAATCGGCTTCAATCCATGCACCGGTCGCAGATTGTATGAGAAGTTGCATTTGATGAGCAGCGTTACCTGGATGGTCAGTCAAATAAGCCGAAGTATATACGGCATCAGGGCTGATTGATTTGCTAATGAATCCATCTACAGTAACTATTTTCCCAACATAATCATCTGGTGCAACCGCAAGGTCGGAAATAGATATGCGTTGGTGTGTTGGCAAATCTTTTGTTTCCCAATGAAATGCACCTGAACCAGTTGCTTGCATGTAAAATCTCCCATTCCAGTCGACCACATCACCCATTGCCGTTACATTGGTGCCGATGGGGGGAATCTCTCCAGTGGAGTACCAACGCACTTGAATGACTCCAGTATCATCTTCGACCACTAAATCGACTCGGTCTTCTCCATTGCCGTATCGGTCCTCAATCCAAGAGATAACTTTCCCTTCAACCAAAACGACTTCATTTTTGTGTTGGACTAAATCTTCAATATCAACGACTTGAGGTTCACGAACCATCGCATACCAATTCAAAGTGGCAACCAAGAAGAGGGAAAGAGCAAACATCACCCACAATTTCTGCCCACGAGTTTCAGGGTTATCGTCGGTTATTCGAAGCATGATGTCCTTGAGAGGGTCTGCCATGATGCCTTTCACATGAGCCCTATGCTTAGGCATTGTCCTAAATCATTATGTTGTGCTTACTGGAATTGTTAGCATATTTATTGCGTGCGGGGCCTTTTTAATGGAAAAGCAGACCGCGCAATGGGGATGGCTATGCGTGACCGTGTGATACGTGACGAAATACATCGTGACATCCTCGTTCCAGCGGCACATGCATCCATTATCGATACCAAAGAATTTCAGCGATTGCGCTCAATTCAGCAACTGTCTACATGTGAATATGTATTTCCAGCCGCAACTCACAATAGATTTGCGCATTCACTAGGCGCATATTATTTGGCAAAAGAGGTAACAGCCCATATTGATGAAGTACATCCAAATTTATTGAATGAATCGGATGCAGAATTAATTCATCTTGCAGCATTATTACACGATATTGGCCATCCACCATATTCTCACTTGTTAGAAACGCCAGCAGTTTATGCAACATATCATTCACATGAGCACTGGGGTAGATTGATGCTGGAAAGCGATGAAACTGAAATCGGTGTTGCAGTCCAAAAAGTGTTAGGTAAAGATAGATTGTTTCGTTTATTTGCAATAATGGATGGAGACTCTGAGCATGAAGGAATTCCAATTCCAGCATTTATGAAGGAAATAGTTTCCAGTCAATTAGATGTAGATCGCATGGATTACATGGTGCGCGACCAAGCAAATACTGGGGCACAAATTGGTGGCTTTGATATCGCCAGAGTTATCAGGGCACTAAGAGTTGGAGATGATGGACACTTCTTTGTCAAACTGTGGGGCTTGCCAGCAATTGAGGCATATTTGGTGACAAGGTATCACATGTATCATCAAGTATATTTCCACAAAGTAAACATGCTAACTCAATCATATCTAGTTAGGATGCTATCCCGCGCAAGAAACCTTGCAGAACAAGGAAAATTGGAATTGTCAAAGCAGTTAGAGTTAATGCTTGTCGAACAAGAATTGACCGCAGTAGGTTATGCTACATTGAATGACTCTCATGTGAAAGTAATATTGCCTGAGTGGGCAAATCATGAGGACAATATTCTATCTCAATATGCAACACGTCTACTTTCAAGAAGGGACTTCCACAAGTCATTACGGATTGATAGCCTCACAACTGAGATGAGTGATATTATTATTGGCAGGGTAAAAGAAATGGTTCAAGAAGCAGGATATGATCCCGAAATTGAAGTTATTTCTTCAAAGATTTCCAAGTTAGGATACAAGCCATATGCCCAAGGAATCTTGTTGGAAGATGGTAGTGATGCGGCTGAAAAGTCTCCATTGATTCGCTCACTTAGTCAGCCGTTTGAAAGAGCATTAATATTTGTCCCAGATGCAATAAGAGATGCGGTTGAAGCCAAAGTTAGAGAATGGATTATGCCTTCACAAACATCTCTTTCAAATTACTCAAATTCAACAGATTGAATGCAAATAAAGAGTGGGCCCGAGGGGACTTGAACCCCTGACCACCCGGTTATGAGCCGGGAGCTCCAACCAACTAAGCTACAGGCCCGATAAGTCGTGGGTCACAACTCCAATTTTGAACCTTATGCAGATTTCTCCTCCTTTTCATCAATGTATATTTCGATAAATACTGATTTTCAATAAATATTGTGAGGTGTTGCCGCTCGGATTTCCGATAAATGAATGGCTGAGCGCCTTACTTGCCAGCACTGCAATACTCAATCAAGGTTGCTTTTTGTATTCATTTGCCCCAAATGGTTATGAGTGTGCCTTGGGTGGGCTTCTTTGTTAGGTGATATTATGTCTGCTCTAAAGCGTTCAATGTTCCTGTTTGCACTCTATATGTGTTCAATACTTTTAGTCGCAACTCCTGTTGCTTCACAAACACCTACGCCTACCGCTGCGATATCATTAACCTGCGCTCCAAACAATATTGATATTCAAGTAAATCCTGGTGCAATTCCTTCTGGTTATACTACCTGCAGTTTAGAGAACCCTACTTCATGGATTGAGAAGGTTGCAATCATGGTTACTAGCGATGGAATGGCAACTGCTTCTCCTGGAAATATGTATGTCGGTGCTGGTGCTGAGGTTGATTTCCAAGTCTCAGTTCGAGCAGACCCATATATGGATGTTCAAGCAAGACAATTGACTATTTCAGCAACAGTGCAAGAAATCAATGGTGTTCCTCCACTCAATCAGGCTGATTCAACAAACACTCTAATTGTCAACATCGAACAATATTCTCTTGTTCAAGTTGAGGCAGTAGAGCCTTTCGTTCAATTGATGCCAAAGGTTGACAAGAACTTTGAGTTCAAAGTATACAACCTCGGCAACCAAGTTGATTTCATGAAGGTTGGAATTACTGATTCATCTCGTAAGGCACTTGAAGAAGCAGGATTTACTATCAACTTACCAGCGGTTAAGGTACAACTAGAATCGAAGACAGCACCTCAAAAAGTACGTGTAATGATCCGTACTCCTAAGAATCAAGGATGGACAGATGCTTACCACGTATTAGATTTCTATGCAGAGTCTGACTTCGCTTGTCAAAACGGTGGATGTATGCGTGAATCACAAATGGTTACCATCTATGTTCGTGGTGTTTATCTTCCTGGTTTCGAAGTAATACCAGCACTTTCAATGATCGCTCTTGCTGCTGCAGTAGTGGGTAGGCGTCTCAACTCAGAAGATGAGGAAGAAGGCGTTTCTGAATGGCGCGAATGCGCGCCCGGTCTGTAACGGCGACTTTTACAACCTCGCGAATTAGCCTTGGTGTTAATGCTTCCAAGGGTTTGATTGATAACACCCTTGCTGTAAAGGCAGTATAAGCGGAGAGGAAATGTATGGGTGGATTATTGGATAAAGCGAATGCAGCCAAGGATGAAAGTGTTATTGAGGCTGAAGTATTAGAGCCTGCAACCATTGTTGAAGAAATCAAAGCAGCCCCTCCTAAAGACACTGGTTCACTTGATGAGAGTTCAAGTGGAGGTAACTCATTGAGTTTTGCTAATATTTCTACAAATGGGAAAATTGGATACGGCTTAGCCCTAGTTGGATTTATCTTGATGTGGTTCCTAGGTTCGTATGAATTACAGGATTATCTTGGACCGATTCCGTTTGGAATCTTGCCACTGGCCTTACTTGGTGGCTCATTCTATCTTGTATGGGATGCAATCGGGAGAGAAAAAACAGTTGTTCTTGTTGTCGGTTATTTAATGATCACAACAGTTCCTTACATTGCTGGAATGAGTTTCCAAAATTCATCTGTAGGAATTTCAGATTTGAGTATTAATGAGGATAAAGATGAATTGTCATTCTTAGTTAGGGGTTCCTTTAATTCTGCCACTGCATCAATTACAGCAAATGGAGTTGAAGGTTGGAGTGATAGTAGTGATTTGTCCAATGACATGCACCGCTTTACTGTAAGTCTTGCAGATGTTTTCACAGAGAATTCAGAAGATTATTCTAGCAAGGTACTGACAAATTATCAGTTAACAGTAACTTCTTCTACCGATGTTTCCAATACTATTGATATAACCCCCTCATTAATGAATAGAGAAATGAATGACGCATCAATCAAATTTTCTACATTGACCGAAACAACAGAAGGTAGTGAAAACGAACCATCCCAGGTGTTAGTTGAGGGAATTAGAATTGAACTTGCACTTGGCTTGATGAACCCTAGCGAAGGTCCGATGGATGGAGGAGGAAGTTCACTGGGTGTTTACAAGACCATTGCAACTGACTATTCAGTGAATGTCAATGTTACGTTTGAAGGCAATGTTGTTTGGTCTCATAGCGCAATTACCGTCGATGGAATTGATGCAACATGGAATAGTCAAGTTAGTGGAGCAGTTACTGGACAAACCGTATATTGGTTGGGTCTTTCAGGAACCGCAGAAGATGATGCTGGAGCAGAGTATTTGGAGAGGGATGAGTTTTACGAAGATGATGGATGTTATACATTTGAAGTAACTATTACCAATGATTTGTATTCATCATCACCTACTACAGTAATCGATGAATATGCTTGGGACCTAAGTTGGGACTCCGATGAAGCGGATTCTGAGAACTCAGTTTGCAGTTGATTGTAAGTCATTGATGTAGTATTGAACATCAATCCTCGTCACTTTCAGTAGCGATATCTTCAATTTCTTCACTGTACTGCTTTTCTTCTTCAAGTTCAGTTTCATGGTAAGTCTTGTTTCTTGTGAATAACCAAAGTCCAGCGAGAATAGCAGCTACTACGGTTCCATAAATTAGAAGAGGGGCATCAGCAGCTTCACTCTTGTAAATCCAAGACACCTCTTGCGAACTAGAACCTTCAACATTAGTTATTTGATCAGTAAAACTTTCAAGAATATTCGGTATCAGCGCTTTACAAGTGATTATTTTCAAACCATCTTCATATGAATACCAACTTACAGGAGTTTCACTCACTTCTCCAGGTAGAAGAGAGACAGTAATTGTAGATGGGGCGGTGTCAACATCCTCTCCATCAACATAGCACCGAATATTTGCTGTAGCCTCAGAATTTCCTTTATTGCTAACAGTTAGCATGAATCCGATACTTTCGTTAACACTAGCAAAATTATCCTCCATGTCAATATCATCGATTGAAATATATGGTAATGAAATATTTATTTCTGCATATGCAGTTTGTGGTGCTGCAACTGTAGTGCTAAAAGTACCCCATCCTGAAGTAACAGTAAATGTCAATTCACCGGTTTCTGCATGAACTTGTCCCTCCCCATCCATCCATTCGATAATACGGCTGTATTCACTGCTGCCAATAGTCACGATACCAGTTTCATTTGAAACATCATAGAGCGAATAATTACCATATCCAATTCCGGTCTGATGTACTGTAATATCTTCACCATTGGTCTGAATAATTCTTTCGGACAATAAACGAATCCAAGCATCTGTATCTCCACCAGTGCCAGTGCTTGAGGTATAGGTTAATCCTGCTGTGTCGTGGGCAATAATATCCTCATCGGTACGTGAACCGGCAATATTGCTGTCGGTAATTGTTAATGATCCATCGGTTTGAATGTTGATTGGAGCGCTACCAGTTAATTGTGAACCTGTTATTGAACACTGTCCTACACAGTTCAAATCAGCTCCATCAAGAGTTGCTGAATCCATTGTAAAACTTCCTAGAATGTCGATACTGAAAGAAGAAGAAATCCAAAACAAACTTGCCCTCTCGTAGGAAATATCTTGTGGGCTATAATTCACTACAGTATCTCCGCTGTGTGCGAAAGACACCGATTCAATATGGGTAATAACTGAATAGAATGTGGAGAAATCTACAATAATATCGCTACCATTTAGTGGTACTGTGAAATCTACAAATTCTTGACCCCCTGCATCAATCGTAACTTCACCAACTGTGATGTCAAATTGAGCATCTGCCATTATTTGGTGATCAAATTCAATTCTCATTGTTCCCGATTCGGCAACGTCACCGAGATTAAACATTAAACTAGAATCACTTTGTAATCTCAACAATGAGTCTAATTCAGCGCCAACTAAATCTCCATTCAAATTCAATATCGCACCCTCTTCAACTGTAATACTGGAACCACTAATTACAGAAACATTAGAATTTATTGTCAGTGATGAACCTGATTCAATCAATAGAGTTCCGTTCAGTGTACCATCCTCGTCCCAAGTTGTTGGTGAGGAAATAGTTTCTTCAGAATTGCCACTAGGTGCAGTTGCTGAAGTAATCGGAATTGAGGAAAAGGTTGCAATCATCAAGAGAATTGTAATCAATAGGGCTCGGCGCATATTCTATTTGAGCAATAGGCCACACATGAAGGCTTTGCCGGTTTGTAATCTCAGTATGGGACATCTTTCCAGCCAATTTTGTAGCCAATAATATTGAAAACTCTATGGAGAATTGGCGTTATTACAATAATAATAAGCATTGGTAGCACCAAACTAGTATCTGAAATCAATGCATCTCCTAAGAATAGTAGTCCAAAGGCGAAGACCATTATTGCAAATGGTAATGTGTCGAGTAGTGGTGCTTTGGAAGAAACTTCACCTTCTCGCTTTAAGCCTCTTCTACGCTTGACAAATGAACCCGCAGAGTCGCCTAATAAGCAACTGAATCCGAGAACTGTACCTAAGATGAATGCGCTGGAAAGTGTTGAGCCAGTATCCCACCAACTACCCTCAAACCCAGTCAATGGATGAATGAATACTGTGGCCCCAGTTTCACTTATTGCAGTAGGTTCTCCCATCTGCAACACAATGAGCATTGACATCAGTCCAGAGGTAAGAGAGCCTCCAATCAAACCATTCCAAGTTTTTCCATCACCAAGAATTCGATTTCCATCTTTCCAATTTCGCCCACCATCAATTGGCCATGGACCATAACCTGTTTTTGGTAGCCATTTGCCCCACATCATTGCATATGTATTGGCTAAAAACCCGGGTAGATAGAGCCACAATACCATTAGTGCTGCAGAAATAATTCCCAATTCGGATACAATTTCTTCAGCGTGTTGTGATGTGGATGAAATTGAGGTCATATATTTGCCAAAGCAGTTAGACCTATGAACAAACCCCCTGTATCTGTTAACCACCTCTAGTATTTTGACGCGCTTTGCTTATGTGGTGCCGGCATTGACCTCATGATATGGCGGGAAGCGTAGTTCTTGTAGTCGGAAGTGGCGGCAGAGAACATTCAATTTGCAAACAACTTGCCTCATCACAATTAGTTGCAGAGATTCACTGTTCACCAGGGAATGCGGGAACTATGGGGCTGGCAACAAATCATTCGGTTTCAGCCACTGATGTTACCGGTTTGGTTGAACTAGCAACAAGTCTAGATACAGATTTGGTTATTGCAGGTCCTGAAGCACCATTATGCGATGGATTGGCAGATGCGCTATCAATTGTAAATATTCCATGTTTTGGCCCAGTTGCTAAACTAGCACATTTGGAAGGGTCAAAATTGCATGCAAAACAAGTGATGCGCAGTGCAGGTGTACCAACAGCTGATTTCCATGTACTAGATAGCGATTCAGATGTTGATGCTGCACTGGATGACTTTTCAGCAAACCCCTGGGTTGTGAAAAGAGATGTTCTAGCAGGAGGTAAGGGAGTTGTAGTCACTTCAGATAGAGAAGAAGCAAAGACGTTTATTGCCACATCAATAGCATCAGATGGCAAGGTATTATTGGAGGATTTTTTACCTGGGGAAGAAGCTAGTATGTTGGTAATAATGGACGGAACAGATTTCGTGACTTTACCATGTTCCCAAGACCACAAACGTGCATATGATGGCGACCTTGGCCCAAATACTGGAGGAATGGGTGCATATTGTCCTGCCCCAGTTGTCACTGAGTTAGTTCATCAAAGAGCAATAGAACGAATTATTGAACCAATGCACAGATTTCTTTCTCGCCAAGAAATACCATATCGGGGAGTTCTTTTCGTTGGCTTGATGATCACGGATTCAGGAGATCCCAATGTAGTGGAATTCAATGTTAGATTTGGTGACCCAGAATGCCAAATTACCTTGCCACTTATCTCATCAGACCTTTACACATTACTGTATTCTGCCGCAACAGATGGCCTACATGAACAAGAGACTACTTTCTATGATAAGCAAGCACTGACCGTTGTATTAGCTGCTGAAGGTTATCCATCCATTCCACAAAAAGGGAGGCCTATCGTTGGTCTAAGTAATGAGACAAAGCACTTTGCTGAGGGTGATGCGTGGGTCAATTTTGCCGGTGTTGGATTAGATAAAAATGGAGACTATATTTCCACAGGTGGAAGAGTATTATCTTGCTCTGCTATTGCAGATTCTCTAGAGGATGCAAAGACTCTTGCATATCAATTAATTTCTCAAATTGAACTTGAGGGTTCGCATCATCGGACCGATATTGGCTACAGAGCATTACAATAATAAAGCGCAGTAATTTGTTTTTAGTTCTATTTTTGGTGAACAATTTTATGAGTTCGGCGGTTGTTTTTACTGTCAAAATTACAAGTCCCAAAATGTGCCTAAAAGATACACTGAAAGGCAGGTCGTTGTTGTGAGTAACCCGTCACTGTTAAGAAGGGTTCTCAAGTGGCGAACTCGCTCCAGTCTTTAGACTGTAAGCAAAACCTATTGAGGGAAACAAAATGGAACAGAAAACAGGTACTTCGCAAGCACCATTCCTATCGTGGCTAATTGGGCCACTTGCTATGCTGCTTGCAATCGCTGCCATCAAGATCGTCGGAATCGATTTTGATCTAAATATGAACACCCTTGCACCTATGGCTGTAGTCGTTATCGCCGGCATAGTAGCAACCCTACCACGTGTACTACGCGAAAATGAAATCCTAACAAACATGAACCTCTCCCTCGCTTCTTTGTTTGTTGCAATTATTGGTGCTGAAATAATCAATTCATACACTTCACTCGGTGCAGTAAATGCTGGTATTTTCTTCTTGATAGCCTTTTTCGGACAGATGTTGGATTCAAAAGGAAAACATGAGTTTTCTACAATATTGACATTTACAGCAATCGGTTATCACTTAAGTCTAATAATGGCTCAAGCAACACTTAATTCATTTTCACCAGACCATGTATACACTTACCTAAAGGAAGGAGGTGGAGCAGTACTAGTCCATAATTTGGAAAGAAGTGCTGGCGCCTATGTCTTCTTTACTTACTTTACAATCTTCATAATTGTTGGAACACTTGTAGCGACACTTACTCGTGGAGTATTGACGCCTGCAGGAGATGAGGGATGGTTCTCTTTCCTTGGTTCAAATCAAGATGGGTACTACAAAGGAAATTTACCATTACAAATTGCTCTAGTAGTATGGGCATTAGCTCATATTGCATCACTTTGGCACTTCAACGATGTCTCCCTTGCAGACAAACTCGGAGTTACATCAGAAGATGGTTATCATGGATATGTTGGATATTGGGCTGCATTCCTTACTGGATTAGTTGCAATGATTGTTGCAGGTATGGTAAGTGAGCGCTGGAATACCCGCGCAATGTTGCTGGGTTCAATGTGGGCACTATTCCAAGTTTCAAGCTGGAATGAAGCAGGACTTTGGACAAATACTCAACTTGAAGGCTCTTGGGGGGCATTAACTTGGTTTGGTATTACTTTCTTCATATGTTTTGCAATTTACAAAATTTCAACACATGAGAAGTATGGTGGATGGGCTAACCTTGAAGATCACGAATATTCTGGTGCTCGAAGATTTTGGAATGCACATTGGGCTTCCTTGATGGTTGGGATGGCATTCTTCTTCGGATTGATTATCCGTATTCAATGGTACATAATCCCTTCAATGAATTCTAGCGGTACTGATACATGGGATATGACAGGTGGTTCTGACCCATGGTACATGAAGCGAGTTGTAGATTATATTCTTGCTAATAATGCACATTTAGTATTCGATGCTGACAGATTTTATCCAGTCGGTGGAATCAACCCACGTCCGCCATTATTCACATGGTCTTTGGCTGTTGGTGCAATGATTCTAACTCCATTCTTAGGTGAAAATGCTTCTGATGCTGTTTGGTGGAGTATGCTGGGATTGCCTGCTATTTACGGTGCTCTAACAATTCTTCCAGTTTCTGCAATCGCAAGAGATCACTCAGGTAAAGTTGCAGGAGTTCTCGCCGCATGGCTCATTGCTTTCATGCCAGCCCATTTAACTCACACAACTTGGGCTCTTGCCGACCACGATGCGTTTGTATTGCTATTCATTACAATTGGATTCATGTATTGGCTTAGAGCAGTCAAGTATGCTGGAAGTGAGCGTCTATCTAAAACAAATTCTGCTAGTATTAGTGGTTTGATAAGTTCAGTTCGCGATGTTATCACTCAACGCCAATCTGCGTTTGCAAATGCAATATTAGCTGGTGTAGCATTTGGTGTAGCATCGTTGGGATGGAAAGGTTTCGTAGTTGGACCTTCTATTCTTTTCATCGCTTATTCGATTCAAGTTGCGCTGAATATGTTCCGTCGTAGAGATTCAACAGCACTCAATGTGCTGTTCCTTACAATGCTAGTTGTTAACTTGATGATGGCACTACCATTCTATGCTCACCCACAATTAGATTTGGTCTTTGACGGCACAGGTCTTCAACCATTCTTATTCATTCTAGGATTTACATTAGCAATTTCATATGTAACAATTGGATTTAGAGATAAGCCATGGTTGCTAGTTCTCGGAACTCTTTTGGTCGGCGGAATAATCTTCTTCGCAATACTATTTGTTCTGAAATTCTTCGAGATATCAAATGCTTGGGATGTTCTATTGACAGGTTCTGGATACTTCGCTAAGACCAAGATTTTTGATACGGTTGCTGAAGCGAATGCTCCACCACGTGGGCAATTATTCGCTTCATTTGGGCCGATATTATTCGTAATCGCTCTAACAACTGGTGTATTATTGGCATGGGAAGGACTTAGAACCAGAAAGCAGACTTCAGTTGTTTTCAGCATTTGGATAATGGCTGCTTGTTTCATGTCTTGGAATGCAGCACGTTTCATGTTTAATGCTACACCTGCAGTTGCAATTCTAGGTGCATCCGGAATGGTTTCACTTTGGAAGTGGTCCAATTGGGAAGGACTAAATCGTTCATGGAGAAAGTTCGGAATTCGTACACCTGCTGACAGAATCACAGGTATGAGGAAAGCAGTTTGGAGAACACCTTCATTCTCTGCGATCATGTTAGTGATGGTAATGTTGCTTGGTCAACATGCTACATATGGATTAGATGCAGCAATTCCTAGGTCTATGGGAGAACAAGAAATGGATGAGGATATTTACAATCTAATGCCAGATATTCTAAGATGGGATGAATTTGGCTTTTCACTGCTAGATAGCAGCCCATATGGCGGAAACTGGTATCTTGGTTCATTTGGTTCTGGTTTCAATGATGAAGGCTGGAATAGAGCCTATGAGTGGCTAGCGGCCCAAGATACAGATGAGTCATATTCAGAACGACCTGCTTTCGTTTCTTGGTGGGATTATGGTTTCCAGGCACTAAACAATGGTCAGCACCCATCAGTTTCAGATAACTTCCAATCAGGAATTCCTGCAACTGGAAATATGTTGCTTGCAAGAAGCCAAGAGGATTTGGTTTCTATGTTTATTTGGCAACTTGCAGAAGGTGATATTGCATACAACAGTGCAAGAACCAGTAATCATCAAATGACAAATTCATTCTCAGGAATAATGCAGGATCACCTAACAACTGATGAATACGAAGAGTTCGTATATATTGAAACAAGTTCTAATCACGATGAAATGATTGAATATATTGAAGAGCATTCCTTTGAAGTTTACAAGACTAACAGAGATGTTGTTATGGCACGGAATACACAGTCAGGTGACTCAACCTATCGAATTTATGAAGATGGTGAGAGGGTGATTTGTACTACTGTTTTATCCAATTCTTGTATTGGTGATGATTGGTCTGATGAATTTGAAGCAAACCGTACCTTCTCAAATAATATTAGAACCGGTAAGGATACAGTCTTCAAGACTACTCACTATATTATTGGAGATTATTGGTATACAGCTGATTTAATAAATGAGTTTGATTCTGTTTCAACTCACATTCACAGGAAGAATGCTCGTTTGGCATTGACTGTCCAACTACTGGGCGAATCGCTAACCTCTGCAGGAATAATCAACTTGTATGATGACATCATCGGAATGGAAGATTATTATGAAGTTCAAGATTATGATGGTGCACCTGGTGACACAATATCACGTGACCATGAAATTAGATATTTCGCAGTTGACAACAGACTCTATCCAAGAGCGGGAAGATATACTGCAGATCAGAATTATAACAGTCGCCAACCGATGGGTATTTTCGGTGCACCTTCTATATTGTCTGGACAGGATGTTGAAACATTCATGAGTACTGTATACGAAACAACACGTGGTGGCTTTGAACAAGAAATGACACCGGAGGAAGTTGACGAAGCAATGTATCAAGATATGTTAAACCAGCAAGCTGGTGCAGATGTTGAGTTATTGTCGATTAGCGATGTGAGAGTAGACCATTCAGCAGCATTCTTTGAAACGATGCTTGCGCGTGCCTATATTGGGTATGGTGCAAGTACACTTGGAATGGATACGGAAGATAGCAATCCCCAACCGGCACAGCACTTTGATTTACAAGGTTCACCTGGAAGTTACTTCCAGCAATCAGTTCCTATGCCTGGGGCAATGATGAATCACTTTGTCATTTCAAATTGGTATAGTGAAGATCCAGCAGAGGCTGCAGGACAAGCGAATACCTATGTCAAGATAATGAAGTACTATTCTGGAGCAGAAATGTCAGGACAAGTCAAAATGAGTGATGACGGACAAGGTCTTCCTAATGTTCGAATTCTGTTAGAAAGAGATGCATTCTCTGGCGAAGGTACGTCTGATTTGGATGAAGATACATTTTGGATTCCAATTGGATTTACTGATGCTGATGATAATGGGGATTGGTCCTATACAGTACCTGCAGGAAGAATTCGTGCAAGCGCATTTGCAGGTGAATTCGACCCTACAATAGCAGATGCCAGTATTCGCTCTGGTGAATTAGGTGAAAACCTTCAAGATATTTTCAATAATGATAACGATGATAGAAATATTTACGATATTACTGCAATTCTTGGACAAGTTGCAAACATGAGTTGGCTTGGCGAAAATGAGATGAATGTCACAGGACATCAAGCAGACAGAATTGTACCTATTGAAAACGCTCTTGATATCTCTGTAGATAGCAGTGGTGTATCTGGCATGATAACATGGAGTGGACACGAATCCTTTGATGGCGAAGCAATTGAAGATGCAGATTTCATTCTCCGTAGTATTTGGTCAATGACTGAAAACTATTCAATTACTACAACAAGTGGTTCATTTACTACTGAAGAAACTAGAATCCTACAAGGAACTGGTGAGGTGACATTTACCGATGAAAGTACTTTTGACAGTGAAGGTATTGCATATGCAGAAGATTTCACTGGAACCTTTACTAGAACAATAGCGGATTCAAGAACTTACTTTGGTAATGGAACATGGAATGGAAATGGATTGATTGAAGCCTCTTGGCTTGAGAATTCATCTTCAGTTGTTGATTGTGATAATGACAATGAAACAGAATCAGTAATGCCAACTAATCAAACAGTTTGTGTTTCTGATGATACGGGACAATTGACAGTTTACTTGATTTCTGGTGAAGTAAGTGCAATGGGTAGTTTAACTTCTCAAGGAACTTCTACACTTGTTAAGACACTTGAAGGAGCTACATTTGAAGGAACAGGTTCCTTTGCAGGTATTGGAACAATTAATGGAACAGGATTGTTCGTTGGTTCAGGTCATTTCTCAGGACCAATGGTTCAAGCAGGTTCATTTTACCAAACAGGATTAGTCCCAGGTATGTACAATATGATTGCAGTTTTGGAAAACGGTAAGGAAGTACTACTTCCAGATCCAGTGGAAATTGGCATCAATCCATCATATGATTTGGAATTAGATTTACCAGGTTCAATTTTCTCTGATACGATGAAGGGAATGGATGAAGTGGCGATTGCTAATCACACATTTGAGTTGGTAGATTCAATTCTCGGTGTCGATAATGCTGTTGAAATAACCACGGATGAGTATGGTAATTTCTCATATGGTCCGATAACTAGTGGAGAATATTTCTATCGCATTGACCTTGATGATGATGGATGGTATGAATTGAATGAAACATTCATGGTACGTGGCGAATCTGAAAACTTTACTTTGGCTTGGCCAGTACCTACATTTACAGATTTGACAATCACACTTGTATCTCCTATAGATCAACATGGAAACCCATTAGCAGATGTTGCAAATAGAACTCTTAAATTCTCGAATGACCTTGAAGCTTTGATGAGTGTTGAGGCAACATCAAACGAAAATGGAATTATTAATGTTGAACTTGCACAAGGTCCATTCACAATTTCAGATGATTCTAATGATGATTATGTATTATTCAGTTCATATGATGTAACTCTTGATGATGATGCATTTGAGTTAACATATGCAATTGCAACTTGGGCCAATGGAACGATTAGAGCAATTGATAGTCTAACTGATTACGATATTTGGTTTGCTGATGAAGACCAATGGGAAGTGAACTCAGAACCTGCTTCAGGCTTGTCGGTCAATTTCACTTCCGGTGACTTACTCTTTACTACTGCAACCGATGTCAATGGAAATTACAGTGTACGTCTACCAGCTGGACATGAATTCCAAATGACTGCAATGTCACTATTCTCTGCAATGAGTTGCGGTCAAATTGTAAACACTGTGCCGGAAATGGATGACCTTATTACATTGTATCTAGCTCCAACTGGATATGTACATGGTCAAGTATTCTTGTACGACAACATAACAGTTTGGGATGCTACTAACCCTGGATTTGAAAAGTCAACCGTTACTATCACTGATTCAAAAGGTGTAGAATGGACTACTGAATTAGATGATTATGGTAAATTCGGTTTGCAGATTCAGGCAGGGTTAGCAAATATTTCCCTACCAGAAGGTCCATTGAACAGTACTGCTATTGAAGGATTTAATGTGGAAACTGATCTCGAATTATCCATGCTTGAATTAATAGTTAATCCTGAGACCCAACTAGTAACATTCCAGGTCTTTATGGATGCAGCAGGTGATAGGGAAATGGAAAATGGAACATTGATTTCACCTGATTTCACGATATCATCTGCAAATGAATTCGTTGAAGACATCAATATTACATCTGCAAACTATACTTCTCCGGGAATTGTTGAAATTGAATTACAACCAGGTGCATATAGTCTGATATTCAATACCACACTAGCTGATGATGAAAATGCAACTGATTATTCATTATCATCTTCTAATTCACCGTTCAATGTCTATGTTGGACTTGAAGAAATGGAAAATTATACTGTTGCTATGAACAACAAATATCTTGTTTCTGGAACACTATCCGATTCAAATGGAAGTGGTATGTTAGCAGTATTCCAATTGTGGAATACCGATGGCTCTGATTGGATAAATATAGAATCTGATGAAAACGGAACATTTGCAGAATATGTTGAGGAAGGAGACTGGATTGTTGTAGTTGCACCATTCCTTGATGATGATAATGGAACTGAGCAATTGCGTAGTCCATTAAGCGTAAATGCACAATCAGTACGTACGGGGCTTGAATTACAGACAAGTACATCAGTTGAAGTTTCATTCACACTGATTGAAGCGGTTACTGAATCCAATTTGGCTGAAACGCGTGTAACATTAGTGAGCCAAGAAGGGCGGGGCAATATCACATT
>Ga0206679_10002108_pt1 | contig 16089 bp, 11 predicted proteins | sample M110012015metaG_FD_155464 | JGI IMG/M metagenome (GOLD analysis project Ga0206679, IMG submission 155464) | Ammonia-oxidizing marine archaeal communities from Monterey Bay, California, United States - M1 100m 12015 | ecosystem: Environmental > Aquatic > Marine > Intertidal zone | place: USA... | reverse complement strand
GCTGGCACGGGAGTTGATCTGCCAGTTACTGCGTTTTCTACCGAGTATTGTGTTACCTCGAGTTGGCCAGGCTGGCCATGGGAGGGTGCGTCGTCAGGTATTTTTGCGAGCTCAGAGTTGTCAACAACCGGTTGCGCCGAGGTTTCAATTCTCACCCGCCAGGCACCTTTAATGCCGATGTTCTCGAGAGCCGATTTCACATCTGGCTGCGATGCACTGACCAATACACGGTGAATTAACCCCGCTTTGGTAAGTGCAGCTTGAACCCGGGTTTCTGCATTGATTGCATCAGCGATACGTGCTGCTTCACGATGGGCACTATCCTGCTTTGAGTAGCTGCCAGCTGACCAGTACATCCGTTGGTCGGCACTGGTGGTGCAGTGAATCAGTAGCAGGGCATAAAACAGCAGTAGTCGCACAGCGTTAGCGGGCTCGTTGCAGGCTATTTCGGGTGAAATCCTTGTCGGTTAGGCCCGTGTTGAATCTGTACTCTCGCCAAAGCAGATCAGTGCTTTTCCGAGTCTGGTGATTGTACATGGACATTTTTTCCGGGCGCCAGATTTTGTCGAGATAAAGTTTAAACCCGCTTGATTTGAGTGTTTTCAGAAGGCTTTGCTTACGATCGTAATAATCTACCTTTAAGAGTCGGTAGTGCTCTTTATCAATCCATACTTCCTGCCTGGTATAACCAGAGTTGCGATCAATGGGTCGACGTTCAATGACATAAGCAGCCTGCCCTTCATAGTTTTCATCTCTGAGCCATTGGTAGGTATATTTCTCTACTTCCTGACTGGAAAGGTCTTCAAATGCAAACTCACTACCGACAAATGGTCCGGATTTGTTCTTTGAAGCAATTCTTTTAACACGCTTTAGCGCGGGCAGGTTGAGCCACTGGTCATCGTCGCCCTGCTTGTGTGAAAAGGTGAGTAGACCAGTCCCTTTGATGTCGCGGGGTGTATCAAAAATGGTCAGGCTCTTATCACCGTCCTCGGGGACTTCCAGGGATCTCAGGCGCAATTGCCTTTTACTTTCGTTACCTTTGGCATTGCGCAGAATCATCTGCAATTCCACCATGCTGTCGATCCAGCCCTGATCTCTAAGGTCTGCTTCTATGGCGATCGCCAAACCTTTTTCATCTGCCGTTTCGGCAGATGCCATGGTTGCAACAACGATACAGATGAAACAAAGGCTTAATACATTGTTCTTTCCTATCATTAATGTAACTCCTTGTAATTTCCTGCCATTACTGTAATTCCTTATACTAAAGTAAATGCATTGCTCATGACGAGTTTGTGCGGATCCGCGCTGGTGGGTCGATAGGCCTAGTTATTGCTGAGGCCTGGTGGGGTTCCTGCTTTTCTCTGTCGAGCAGCATCAGTAGGGGTGGCAGCAGTATGAAGTCGAAGGCGAGCGCGATCGCGATCACTATTGCCACCAGCAGTCCTGTATCACCAGTGATCGCCAGATCCGAAGTGGAAAGAATCAGGAAACCAACCACGAGAACCAGTGTTGTCACCCATAGGGCAACCCCAACGGTACTGAATGCGTAGCGGATGCCATCTTCAACGGATAGGCCACGATCTCGCCTGGCACGTAGGTATTTGCTGAGGAAGTGCACGGTATCATCAACGACGATCCCCATGGTGATACCCAGCACCATCGAGGTTGACAAGCCCACCCTGCCTTCAATGAGATACCAGACGCCGAAGCCTGCCATACCAGGCAGTAAGTTAGGTACAATCGAGATCAGCCCCATTTGTACGGATTTGAGTGATAGAACGAGCACAATGCTGATCAGCACCAGGGCGATCATTGCTCCCTTGATGCTCCCCTTCATGCTGCGGATACCAATATGAGTGAACATCATGGCTAGGCTCGAGCCTTCCTGAACAAAGTCAGGTGAATTTTGTTGTAGCCAGTTTTTAGCGCGATCCTGCACATCAATAAACTGGGGTGTCTCCATACTGGCAAATGACACACGCATGCGGGACGAGGATTTGTCAAAGTTCAGCTGGTTAGTCAGATCCAGTCCAAACGGTAGCGATAGCTCGTACAGCAACAAATACTGTGCCGCGAGGTCCTGGCTACCAGGCAGGCTATAGAAGGCAGGATCATCGCCGTGAAGGTTCTTGTTCAGTCGTTTGACGATATCGGTGTAAGTGCTAACGTGCTTAACCTCTGGCTGCTCGCGGTACCAATTGGCAAAGTCTTCGATCCGATTCAGATAGTCTGGGTTTGATACGCCTTGCTCGATACCCGTATCAAGGGAGTACTCAATAAGATAAAGCCCGCCCAGCGATTCGTCGAGAAAATCCGTGTCGATGCGAAACTGGTAGTGCTCTTTAAAGTATTTCGAAAATCGATCGCTGATGATATTGAGCGGGGCCAGAGACATTAACACGATTGCAATTACGCTACTGACGATCAGCAGACGGGTACGGTGCCTGATCACCGATTCTGCAAATCGATTCATCGACGCGACTGTAAGGGATGGTCTTGGCTTTACCCTGTTGGGTAAAACGTATATTAGCGCTGGAAGAAGTGTCAGTGAATAGATAAGCCCGAACAGGACACCCACCGTGACCATGTTGCCGACATCCTGTATGGGCGGCACATCGGCGAGCACATTGAGGCTGAGAAAACCGATAGCTGTACTCACGCTTGTGAGAATCACCGGCTGAAGGTTAATGTCCAGGGCTTCATGCATGGCCTGGTATTTTTCTTGGCCTTCGCGAATACCCTGATAGTAGCTGACAAGGATATGAATACTGTGCGCGACCACCACCGTTAGGATAATGACCGGCGTGGTGGATGACATGGTAGAAATAACCTTGTCCGCCCAGCCAAACAGGCCGATTGCCGAGATTATACTGAGCATGGTCACCACAAAGACGCAGAATAGGCCGACATAAGACCGAAGCAGTACGCCGATCAATACAAATATGAACAGGTACATTATAGGGGTCTGAGTTGTTAGGTCTTTCTGCGCGGTCTCCGTAAATGAGGCAGATATCATGACGGTACCCGTCGTATATATCTTGATATCAGGATATCGGGCCATGATCTGTTCTTTTTTATTTTTTACCCAGTCGGCCGCCTCTTCCTGGACATCACCGTCGGCATTATTGAAGCCAAAATCAAGGTTCATCCCAGCAACTCGACCATCGCGGGATATCAGGCGATTGACCACCAGCGGTTCATTGATTGCGATGGCCCGCTTTGCCTTCAGTTCTTCTGCAGAAAGTGCATCAGGGTATTCGACAAGGTTTTCAACGATCAGATCATCACCATCTGCATAGGTGTGCTGATAATTGGTTAGCGAGTCAACCCTGTTGACGTAAGGCGTCCGCCAGGCCTCCTCTGTGATCTCTTCGATGATGCCCAGCACCCGTGGTGTAAAGACATTGCCATCATCCGGTGCAATAGCGATAAAAATGTTTTCGACACGAGAGAAATTATCTTCAAGATCTTCAAAAGCGATTAGTTGAGGATTGTCCGGACCGAAGTTATCCCTGGGTTCCGTTGATATGGTGATGAACTGAAGACCAAAGCTGCAGGAAATTGAGACGAGTAACGCTAGAGCAATAATAGGCCAATGGTGCTTTAGCACAAAATGAGCAAATCTGGATGAAAAACTTTGGCTTGGGTTAGACTGCATGGATGCATAATGCTAGCGGAAAATGGTTTCTGAGTCTATTTCTGCCAGGCGTCTAAACAGACCTCAGGCATTTCAGCATGCCCTATCCCGGGTAAGGTCAGCGCTTGCCCAGAGGAGGGTGCAATGGATAAAACCCAGATACCATTGCGGGCAGACTTCCTGAAGCTAGATTGGCGCCCAGGGGAGCGATTCAGACAGGTTCACATCTGATCTGACAAGATCTGTATGGCCTGCTATTCTGTCTGGCATAGTGGGATGGGTGCCTAGCAGGTTGTAGAAATGAGGATGTACTGCAGCTCTCGGTTAAGGAACAGATAACTGTAAATCGATAATACGACCAATGGCCCATCTGAGCATCCGGTTGCTGATCGATTGGATAGGTGAATGGAATACGGACAAGGCAAAGACCCCGGGTAAAAACCCTGCCTCGATATGAATCAATGGCCTAATGGCACAGTACACAGGAAATGTGGGCTTAAGCAGCATGACAGAAAGCAGTTTTTATTAGAGAAATTACCTTGCAAGAATCAACTAACGACCGGCTGGTGCCTTTTTCCAGCAAGCTTGCCTTTGGCATAGGCCAGTTCGCGGAGGGGCTCAAAAACACCGGCTTCGGTCTTTTCATTCTTTTCTACTATAACCAGGTACTTGGGCTTTCCGGCACCCTGGCGGGAGGTGCGCTGTTTATTGCATTGATGTTCGATGCACTGACTGACCCCCTGGCGGGCTCTCTGTCTGATAATTTCAGATCAAAACTTGGCCGTAGACACCCTTTCATGTATGCCTCAGCAGTACCCTTAGCGCTTGCTTTTTACGGCTTGTTTTCCCCGCCGGAAGATATTAGCGAATGGGCCTTGTTTGCCTGGCTGACGGTGTTCGCAGTGCTTACCCGGGGTGCCATGACCTTGTACCACGTACCGCACCTGGCGCTCGGTGCTGAAATGACAGAGAACTATCAGGAGCGCACCCGAATTGTTGCCTTTCGTCAGTTTTTTGGCACAGCAGGTGGTGCCATGGCTGCAATTGTCGGGCTGGGTTATTTCTTTGCTGATGACAACGGGGGAAGACTGGCTGCGGAAAACTATTCGCCCTATGCGCTAGTCCTGGGCGTGATGATGGTGATCACCATCTGGTGGTCAGCCTGGGGCACCCAGAAGGAAATTCCACACCTGTCACAGCCGCTTGAAAGAGCAAAGCTCAATCCTTTTCTACAGATGATCGCAGATGTCAGAGAGGCATTCAGCAATATCTCGTTTCGCTGGTTATTCTTCGGTGTGCTGATTGTCTTTATTATGGCCGGCGTAAATGGTGCCCTGGACCTTTACATGCTGCAGTATTTCTGGGAGTTCTCGGGGGAGCAGATGCTGCTTCTTCAGGTTGCATCCATTGTCGGATTGCTTCTGGGCGTATTTTTGACGGCACCACTGCACCGGTTCACCAGCAAACGCTTTGGTGTCCTGCTGGGGACAGGTGCCTGGGCCGTGTTTCAGCTTATTCCCGTTGTGTTCAGGCTGCTGGAATGGTTTCCGGAAAACGGTACTGCAGTTCTGGCCTATACCCTGGTTATTATGAAGTTCGCGCAGGGACTTATTCTTCAGCAGGCGTTTATCTCATTTGGATCGATGATGGCCGATATTACCGACGAACACGAGTATCAGTCGGGTGTCAGGCAGGAAGGTATCTTTTTTGGCGCCATCGCCTTTTCCAGCAAGGCTACTTCAGGTTTTGGAAATTTTATTGGTGGAATCGGGTTGGACGTTATTGATTGGCCACGAGGCGCAGATATCAAGACAGCTGCAGATATCCCGGCAGACACCCTGATTAATCTTGGCCTGCTATACGGGCCGATTGTAGCCGCCTTCGCCGTTATATCGCTCTGGTGTTACAGCCATTATAAGCTGACGCGAGAACGGCACGAGGAAATTCTTATAGAATTGAACCTCAGGAGAGAAAAGGCCGCTAATGCCTAGGTAGGCGCCCCGCGCAGGATAGGTTATCAAAAGAGGCAGTCACTTCATTCAAATGGGACTGGAGAGAACTTTGTCCGGGCCAGTACCAAGGATCCCCATTAGGCCAATAGCGGGCTTGTTGCAGAGTAATTGAGTTGCGATCTTCCAGTTTCTATAGGATCTGACACCATAGTGGGTCTAAGGTAGGTGGGAGGCGTCCTGTTTTTACTCGGCACGATTGTGGTATCTTTAGCAATGACACCCCTCCCATTTTTATGATTCTACATGAAAAGAATGTAGACCATAGCTATGACACTACGCTGCTTCCCAAATCTGATGAACCCTGTTGTTTCATTGCTGCTTTACAGTTCAAAAACTGCTCAAAATGTTAGAGGACATGTATATATAGGGGTAGGGGGGTGTGGTCTTCTGCGTACCCCGGGGCCTTTAGCGATGGTTGTGCTTATTAAAGGCTTAAACTCTTTTAGTCCTTGAATTGTGGTGGTACAAGATCTGGTACAAGATAGGATAATGATGAGAGTTTGAAGTAAATATCTCTTTTATAATCAATGACTAATAGTAATTCTATGGAGGGGATAGCGGCATCCATACCATGATGTTACTGAGTAAAAGGATTCTCTTTTAACATGATGAATTCCCATGGCGATACTTCACTACCTCTGGTTTGTTTGATTTCGATCAGCGCAGGTTTGTCTTCAAGTAGGGCCTTTTCGAGTATGGGTCTCAGTGTTTGAGGGCTATCACAAAGGTAGCCTCGAGCACCGAATGATTCTGCCAGTTTCACAAAATCCGGGTTATCAAAGTCAGCGCCGATGAGTCGGCCTGCATAGGCGTTGGTCTGATCCCGGCGGATATTGGCAAATCCCTGGTTGTTGAAAACTAACGTGATAACGCCGATATTGTGGCTAACCGCAGTGGCCAGTTCCTGTATGCCGAACATCAGACCGCCGTCGCCGGTGACAGCGATTACTGCCTTATCCGGGCAGGCGACTTTGACGCCCAGAGCGGTCTGAAATCCGTAGCCCAGCGTGCCCTGAAACCCCTCTGTAACATAAGTTCTGGGCTCATAAATAGGGATACCGTAATAGGATGTGAAGCCCATTTGCGATACTTCGGGTACCAGAAAACCATCGCGAGGCAAAACTTCACGGATGACATCCAGGTAAGCCATCTGAGGTTGGATCTTGTCGATGACGTGACGTGTTTTAACTTTTGCTGCAGCAATTAGAGAAGCGCGGTCGGGGTTGGGTTTGACCTTGTTTAACAGGGCATTGTAAAGCGCCGTGCACGCAGTTGCGGCGTCACCTACCACTGGAATATCCGGGACCAGCCTTTCCATTTCTTTTTCATCAATGTCAATGCGTATCAGGGTCGGCCCACCCTGGGGCGACTTTTCATAAAGTTGCATGCTGTTCCATCGCATGTAAATCATCTCAAGCCTTGAACCGATGCCAACCAGAACATCAACTTCATCAAATAGTGCTCGTGCTGCAACCGATGACACGCCTAGTGCATGATCCTCTGAGACTACACCGCGGCCGCTCCGAAATGCAGTGACCGGGGCCTGCAGGAGCTCGGCCAGAGCCAGTACTTCCTCACTGGCGTGTTGCGCACCAGCGCCGCACATGATCATGGGGTTGTTAGCCTTGGCAAGTGCTTTTGCCGCGAGGGTAATCTGGTCGTCATCCAGCGGTGGCTGATCGATGAATTCATTGCCGGGCAGGATAGTAATGTCATTATAAACCTGTGCCATTGTATCCCAGCACATCTCAACCGAAACGGGTCCGGGTCTGTTGCCTAACAGGGTTTTGAATGCCTCATTAATGGTCGAACTTGTTTGAGCTGGTTCGCTAATATGGTAGGCATCTTTGATTATTGTCCTGAGTGTCCCCGCCTGATCCTTCAGCTCGTGCAGGTGACCTCGGCCTTGCCCAAGGTACGAAGAAGGAACCTGACCAGTCAGGCAGAGCACGGGTGCGTTTGCACCCATAGCAGTGCATAGTGCTGCGGTGGTATTGAGTACGCCAGGCCCTGGCACAACAGCGAAAGCACTTGGCTTTCCAGTTGCTTTTGCATAGCCAAAAGCCATATAGGCCGCACCCTGTTCGTGTTTTGTTACGATCGTTTCTATACCCAGGCGGTACATGGCATCGAACATTGGATAGATCTGCGCGCCGGGTATGCCGAAAATACAACTGATGCCGTTAGCCTGGGCAGCCCGGATCATGGCTTCTCCGCCGCTCATTGAGTGTTTATCTGACATTCGTTGTATCCTGAATTTAAGACTAGAATTCTAATGTAACTTGAGCCAGCTTATCAATTCTTACCTTTCTGTTATCGATTATTAATACCGGCCCAACTTTACCAGCCGCGTGCAGGTATCGGGCCTGAGTGTTGCCTGATGACGATTCAGACAGACCAGCGGTCGACCGGCTGTGCACAGGTCGGCTCCCTGAGTGAATTCGGTGACCTCTGCCGCCACGCGCTTTCTAAATAACTTGATTTAGTAAACGGTCAGGTTGTTAAATCAAAATCCGATTTAACAACTTAACAGATGAGGTTCGATTGAAAGTTCGAGAAGCCGCGCATGAACATGCGCACTGGTCATCCCGGTTTGGTTTTCTGATGGCGTCGGTAGGTTTTGCTGTCGGACTGGGTAATATCTGGCGCTTTCCCTATGTCGCCGGTGAAAATGGGGGTGCCGCGTTCGTATTGGTGTATCTGATTTGTGCGTTCGTGATTGGCCTGCCGATTGTGATTGCAGAGATTATGATCGGTCGTCGTGGTCAGGCTGGTGCGGCCGGCTCCATGAAGCGGGTTGCAGATCAGGAACAACGTTCCTCTAAATGGATTGGCGTTGGATATATGAACCAGTTGGCCGCCTTCATGGTCCAGGTGACCTATGCGGTGATCTGTGGTTGGGTTCTGTGGTATCTGTTCAAGGCGATAACTACCGGATTTGCAGGCGTCGATGTGACCGCCGCTGAGGCCGAATATGACGCGGTGATCGGTGATACAGCGGGTATGCTGTTCTGGACTACACTCAGTCTGGTGATCTGCGGCTGTATTCTCTATGCGGGGGTCAAAAACGGTATCGAGCGGGCGGTTACCTTTTTGATGCCACTCTTGTTTGGGTTATTGCTGCTACTGGTGGTCTTTAACATGTTTGCTGGCGGCTTCATTGAGGCGCTGATCTGGTTGTTTAAATTTGATCTCAGTAAGATCAATGCCAGCGTGCTTCTCGCCGCTCTGGGCCAGGCCTTTTTCTCCATTGGAGTTGGCATGGCGGCCATGATGGCCTATGGCTCCTACCTTCCAAAGGATGCTCGAATCGTGTCTTCAGCGGCCATTATCGTCACCGCAGACACGTTGGTAGCCCTGCTGGCGGGTCTGGTGATCTTCCCTGCGGTATTCAACAATGGCCTGGACCCAGCTGCCGGGACAGGCTTGATTTTCCAGACCCTGCCGGTAGCATTCGCTCAGATGCCGGGTGGTTATTTTTTTGCTGGACTGTTTTTCCTGCTGCTGTCTGTGGCCGCTTTCACTTCGATGGTCGGCATGCTGGAGTCGCTGGTATCCTGGCTGGAGGAGTTACATGGCTTCACACGTCATAAGGCCACGCTGATCATCGTAGGCGCTAATATACTGTTCAGCGTGGTCAGTGTGCTGGGATATACGGTACTGTCTGACTGGCAGCTTTTCGGTAAGCCGTTGAATGACGTCGCGGACTATATTTCAAATCAGATCCTGCTGCCGCTGGGTGGGCTGTTGATAGCGGTGTTCGCTGGCTGGGTGATAAGCCGGGAGTCCAGCCAGGATGAACTGGATCTGAAATCCGAGCCTGTCTTCAGGCTGTGGTGGTTTCTGGTGCGTTGGCCGGTGCCTTTGGCAGTGGCGCTCATCTTCGTCATGGGAATCGGTGGGTGATCGACTTTGATTTGCCGGGCTATGGTTAACCCTGCTATCGCTAGCGCTGCTGAGAAAGGTAACTGGCAAAGATCTGTCGTTTACCTCGGCGCTGGGTTCGTCCAGCCCGGTTACCCACAACTCTACAAGAATGCTGAACTTGAGATGCTGGGCATGCCGTTGCGCTGGATTTGAACGCGACCTAATTTACCTGCGCAGTCAGATGACGGATATTGCTTGTCTAATTTGTGCTCGCTGACCCGAACGCTTCTTTATATTACCAGCCGAGTTAAAAAAGAACGGTAATTGTTTAGGGTCGTTGGTACCGAGCGGTGCAGGCCACATGAATCACTGTTTTATTCTATAGGCTCCTGCGGGCGGGTTCAGGCACTGGCTTGGTCAAGCCAGGGTGGCTGTTCAGTGAGCCGGTTTGGCCATCACCGGCGCAGACTTGAATTACAGCTTTGAGTAAGCCTTAATGATGCTGAACCTGACGTTGGATAATTTTAAGGAAACAGGATGATGGAGCCAAGCTGGTATTCGATACTCCCGCCCATCCTGGCCATAGTGCTGGCGATCTGGAGTAAACAGGTCATCCTGTCGCTGTTTGCAGGCATCTGGATGGGCTTTACACTGTTAAGCGGATGGAACCCGCTAACGGGGCTCGCCGCCAGCATCGATGCTGTGATCCAGGTATTTACCGATCCAGGAGATGCCAGGGTGCTGGTATTTACGCTGCTGATAGGGTCTTTGATCGCGACCATAGAATACTCTGGTGGCGTCCGGGGATTTGTGCGCTATCTTGAAACGCGCCGCTGGGTCCACACGGGATTCCGGGCTCAGTGCCTGGCCTGGTTTATTGGCATTATTATATTCATTGAGTCAAATATCACCTTATTAATTGCCGGTGCGGTCTGCCGACCGTTGTTTGATCGCTATCGTGTGTCAAGGGAAAAGCTTGCTTACCTGATTGACTCAACATCAGCGCCAGTTTGCGTGCTGATTCCGCTCAATGCATGGGGCGCTGTGATTATTGGCTTGATAGGGGGTGTGGGAATTGATAACCCGTTGGAAGTGTTTATGGCCTCCATACCCCTTAACCTGTACGCGATTCTGGCGATTTTACTGTCAGCACTGGTGGCCTGGAAAAATTTGAATTTTCCTCAGATGCAGGCTGCAGAGCTCAGAACCCAGGCAGGCGAGCTCGTTTGGCCTGGCACAACGCCCCTGGTTGATGTCGCAGAGTTCGATGCTGTACGCCGCGACGAAGCTGAGCAAGTTCCTTCGGCGAGCTATATGGTGGGCCCGGTCCTGGCAATGCTGATTATGATGCCCATAGGGTTGTTGATAACGGGTGAAGGGGATCTGATTAAAGGTTCAGGTTCGATCGCGATTCTTTGGGCTGTAATCGCAGGCATTGTTACTGCCTGGATAATGCTGTTTGTAACCAGAACCGCCAACCTCAATCAATTGATGCAGGTTTTCATGAAGGGGGCAGGAAATCTTTTGCCGATTGCAATGATTTTGTTGCTGGCGCTGACGCTCGGCGATGTCGCCAAACTTGTCGGCACAGGACCTTATCTGGCGGGAATCGCGAGTTCCAGTGTGCCGCAGATCCTGCTGGCGCCGCTTGTTTTTCTGGTTGCGGGGTTTATTGCGTTCTCAGTGGGGTCGAGCTGGGGGACTTTTGCGATCATGATCCCAATCGCAATCCCAATTGCAACAACGCTCGATCTGTCGGTACCTTTGCTGCTTGCAGCTGCTATTTCCGGGGGTATCTTTGGTGATCATGCCTCGCCGATTAGCGACACCACAGTGGTGGCTTCGATGGCTTCAGCAACGGACCACATTGATCATGTAAGAACGCAATTGCCGTATGCGCTCACGGCCGGTGGCTTAGCAGTTGTCGGGTTTATAATGCTTAGTCTCTGGATTTAAGATAAAGATCCAAAACAGCTTGTGCCAGCGGTTGCACGTCGGGTTCGGCCCGGTTGGTCAGCACTATGATGGTCAGCTGCTCATCGGGGAAACGGGCAATAAAATTGCGAAAGCCGCTGGTACTGCCGCTGTGATGATACCTTCGATGCCCCTGGTAGGTATCGATCCGCCATCCAAAGCCATAGTTTTCTAGCTGGGGGGTCAGGGCTCTGCGCATGAGTTTCGCGGAGATCAGTTCGGCACCATAATTGACGTTATGCCAATGGCTGAGATCTGCAAGTGAGGAATACACACCGCCGTCGCCGAGTACCGCGCTGTAAAGGGATTGATCCTTGGATCTTACCTCGCCGTTGGCAACGGTATAGCCGAAGGCACGCTCAGCGACAGTGTTTACTCCATCGATGTGGGCAAGCGTTCGGTCCAGCCCGCTGGCTTGAAAGATTCGTTGCTTGAGAAATTCATGGAAAGGATTGCCAGAGACCTGTTCCACGATCATTGCCAGGACTGCATAAGCAGAATTACTATATCGATAAGCGGTCCCCGGCGGGAAGTAAGTTCTCGTCTGTTGCCGCATCAACTGCAAGACGTCTTTATCATGTACCTGATGTTTAGCGTCCTTGGCTACAAGGCCTTCGTAGTCAAGTAACCCAGAGCGATGCTGCAGCAAGTGTACGATTCTAATGTGCTCGCCATAGGCTGGGAAATCCATGAAGATCTCGGTGAGTGTTGAATTGAGATGAATCTTGCCTTCTTCTACCAGCATCAGGATTGCCAGTGCAGTGAAATGTTTGCTGATAGAGGCCAGGCGGAAATTAGTCAGATCGTTAATCGCAGTCCTTGATTCAATATTTGCTTGTCCGTAGGTTCGCTTCAGGATTGGCTTTGACCCTTTTATTACAAGAACTGCTGCTCCAGGCCTGTTACCGCTGTAGTCCGCAAAGATCGCATCTATTTCTGATGTGGGCGTTGAATTACAGCCTGGCAGGCAGCAGCAGAAGCCCAGGGTTAGCAGCTGTATCTGCTTTTTCATGGCAGTGTTCCTTCGAAGCAGTAAGCGAAGGGTCCCGTCATAATGGCTCTTTGATCTTCGCTGATTTCAATTTCGACTGATCCGCCGGGCATTTGTACGGTGCAGAGCGCCTTGCGCTGGAGCAGCGACTGAGTCTGCGCAGCGAAGACCGCGGCACTGGCGCCGCTGCCGCAGGCCATGGTGAGCCCAGCGCCCCGTTCATAGACCTTCAAGGTGAGTTCGGTGCGGGAAGTAATGCTGGCAACACCCACATTGACGCTTTCTGGAAAGTAACGATTCTGTTGGATCTTTGGAGCCAGACGCTCTAATTGGATTGTCTGTGGGTCTGCAACAAAAAATACAATATGTGGATTACCGAGATCGACTGCAAAGCCATTGTTGAGTGGGCCCTCAGAGATTGAGGCCAGCAGATCGGCATCGCGATGCCGTTGGATCTGGCCTAGGTCGCATCGGATGTGCATGGAGTCAGTGCGCTCACAATGTAGCAGACCGACCACGGTTTCAAGTGTTATGGATGATTTCCCGGTGGTTTCCATGAGCAGGCCGGCAACGCAGCGGGTGGCGTTACCGCAGGTCTGGGCTTCCTGTCCATCGACGTTATAGAGGCGCATAAATGCATCAGCAAGCTCGGATGGTTCTATGACTACCAGTTGATCCGCACCGATTCCGATGTACCCATCGCAGATTCGGATTACGTCGTTCTTGGCAGGGTGATAAGGTTTCTCACGAGCATCGACAATCACGAAGTGATTCTGCAATCCTTGCATCTTGATGAAAGAACGTTTGGAGGCTTTGTGAGAAGACTGCATCAGAGGTCAAACGGAACATGGGCTGGGTATTCAAGGCTCGCAGGTTTGATTACTCGATGTCAAGACATCGTTGCAGGCCAGTGGCTAAGCCACTGGCGCTTCTCGGCTTTCACCTCCGGGCATCACTTTCCCCTGCACAGAGTATCAAGGTCAGGGTTCTACAACATTAAAGCCTACGGTAAAAGTATCCAGATTGCCGAATATGCTGGCGAGTGATTCGATATCTCCAGATATTTTCAGGTTTCCGTTTTGCAGTTCGTCCGGAAGGGTTGTTGACTGGGTAACGATGTCGATAAGTCCCGTTCGGGTTAATGACAGGGATACCGCTGCCTGGGGATCCGCTGATCCTTTAATATATGAAAGTGTTCGGTTAGATAGACACATTCGCCAGGTTTCATCGATGTCTGTAAATGTCCAGTTGATGGCAATCGTCAATCCAGCGACCGTTTCGGACTTTAATCGAATGGAAATAGTGTCAAAGACCTGTTCAACGGTCATCGCGTTGAGTAGGCCTTTAGCTCTGATAGGTCCTCCACCAAGAGTTGGCGAGCCCTGGCGCAGTTCCTGGGCGCCATTTAAATAGGCATTTCGAAAGGTCGATGACTCGGCTTGATATCCCAGTTGCTCCAGGGCATCTGCTTGTAGGTCCCGGGCTGCCTGATTATCGGGGTCAGCAAATACAAGGTGATTAACCACTTCTGTGACCCAGCGATAATCGCCCTTTTCATAAGCCTGGCGGGCATTGGCCAGGAGCGCTTCTGCTCCCCCAGCGAGATCAACGTATCGCTTGCCGGCTTCTACGGGAGGATGCCTGTGCAGATTAGATGGGTTGCCGTCATACCAACTAAGGTAGCGTTGGTATACCGCCTTGGCATTGTGAACCAGGTCTCCGTAGTATCCACGAGTGTGATCATTGGCCAGGAACTCTTCTGGTAGTTGCAGAGTCTCCGCAATTTCAGTTGCGACATAGCCATGATTGGCATATCGCATTGATTGGTCATGCATCCACTTGTAAAGATCTCGCTGGTTGGAGAGAAAACCCCTGACATCTTCGTTTCCCCAGCGAGGCCAGTGATGTGAGGTAAACATTAATTCTGTTTCAGAACCGAATAAGTCAATAGCTTCGTTGATATATTTCGACCAGTTCAGAGCATTGCGAACCAGCGCGCCTCGAATGGGTATTAAATTGTGCATGGTGTGATTGCAGTTTTCAGCCATGCATAACGCCTTTAAGTCAGGAAAAAAGAAATTCATCTCGGCTGGCGCTTCGGTTTCCGGTGTGAGTTGAAAGATGATCCTGATACCGTCAAGAATCATTTCTTCGCCTGTTGTGGTGATGTCATGGGTGGGGGCGATTAGTCCCGGTGGCGAATAGGGTACGCTTGTTCCCAGGCCACAGTCGACGTGAGCGCAGGGATGCGCAGGCAGCAATTGACCGAATTGAAAGAGTGCTCTGCGACCCATGGCGGGTCCGGCGATGACGTTTTCACTCACAACCTCCCTGAGGAAGTGCTCTGGTGCTACTATCACGCATTTACCTTGGTCAACTTCATCCTGGGAGGTTACTCCCCAGACGCCGCCAAAGTGATCGGCATGAGAGTGGGTGTAGATGACTGCTTTTATGGGTCGATGGCCCAGCTGGGCTGTAATAAGTTCATAACTGGCACGTGCTGTTGCTTCTGTTGTCAGCGGATCGATTACTAACCAGCCCTGGTCACCACGGATGAATGTGATATTTGAAATATCGTAGCCACGGACTTGCCAGACACCTTCCATTACCTGAAATAAGCCGTGATGATGGTTTAGTTGAGCGTGCCGCCACAGACTTGGGTGTACCGTATTTGGTGCTTTGTTGTCAGGTGCCAGGAATTCATAGTCGTTCACGTTAATGATTGCTCTGCCATTACGGTCCTTGATTATTCCCGTTGGGTGATGGGCAATAAATCCTCTCGAAGCCCTTTCAAAGTCGCCAGCGTCCTGGGGCACCGAAGCTTGAGAATTTTTAAGTCTGGTATGTTCGGTAGCACTATTGTAATTGGATGCCATAATGCATTCCCTGTTGTTTTGGGTTGAATATAGAGCTCATTGAAACACATTAGCTGCTGTTGGTATCGCCATTTTGCCGTTTCTTTTCAGTACAAGAGCACTAGATAAACGCTGAAAACAGGGCCGATTATCCCTGAGCGTTAGCTTGGTGCGTTAGACGCTGCGTTCAGCTTGTATTGAATCGTTCCGGAGCGAATCGAACAAATGCTGCGCTGCGCCATTGTTGACCGAAGCTTTACTTCGGGCGGGTTAGATAGTTGCAACGGAGCAAGCGCCTGAAGGGTTTGAGTTGCGGGATAGCCGGCTGCGCGCAGCCATTGTGAAAATGTGTTTGATCAGAAAAATCTGTAGTCATGGGGATAGGCCAATATCGATAAGTAGACGATGAAGCCGGGGTCAGGTTGGCACTTAACGCTTGTTCGCCGTTAATCGGCACCTACCACAGGGTGATTTAGTGGATAACGGATTGAATGAATACAGCAACAATCAACAAGGGACACAGGAATTTCGCATACCATGGCCAAATTTTCCAGAACAAGGACGACTTGGCATCGGGGAAACCTTGCTGGATTTCTTGTAGAGCGGAATTTCGGCTCCACAGCCAAGTGACGAAAATACAGAAAAACAGGCTGATCAAGGGCACACTGTATTGGGTCGTCAATGTGATAACAAAGTCAAATAGCGGGTCAAACTGGCCAATGATTGCAGCGGAAACGAGGAAGACCATAAATC
>Ga0206679_10002102_pt1 | contig 16113 bp, 13 predicted proteins | sample M110012015metaG_FD_155464 | JGI IMG/M metagenome (GOLD analysis project Ga0206679, IMG submission 155464) | Ammonia-oxidizing marine archaeal communities from Monterey Bay, California, United States - M1 100m 12015 | ecosystem: Environmental > Aquatic > Marine > Intertidal zone | place: USA... | reverse complement strand
TGGCAGAATCGCAACCTGAAAAGTTTCAGGGAATGCTGGAGTTGTGGCGGGCTGAGCGGGCACGCCTTGGTATTGTGGTGCCTGCCGACCTGTAAGCCGCGTATGATAGTTAGCCTTCACGCAATAAAGAAACAGGAAAGGAAATGTTTAACATGACTCTCGATATCTCCTTGTATCAATAAGGTCCCAGTCGCTCAAAACAAGCCCGCTGGGCTCTGCTTGAGTGTGACCCTGAATTTAAGGCATAGTCGACCGTTATTCAGAAAATGTGGTTTATTTTCCTTATCGTCAGACAAATCCTGCTCGTGTCTAACGATTAACTGTCAAGCAGTTTTGGTTGCTCACGAAATCAAAGCCAACGGGACTGCTTCGATATTCGAAATATCGACTGAAAATCCCTGCTAATATTTCTGCCCTCCAGCGACCATCTTTATCAAGGAACTCGTGACCATGGTATTTCAGCGTGGCTCTGCGTTACTATCAGTAATTCGCCACCAAGATACTGCGGTCCGTTTCACATGAACCTGCCAGTCACCCGAAAAAATATTTTTATTTTTATTCTTGCGGCCAGTATCGCGTCAACTATCGGCGGATTGCCCTTTAATTCGCTACCCGTCATGCTCGGTAGCCTGGCAGACTCCTTTTACCTAGATAGCAGGTCACTTGGCAATATTGGGTCCATTTGCTTTGCGGGCTATCTACTGGGCACTCTGGGCGCCCCGTTCTGGATCAATCGTCTGAACTGGAGAACCCTGACCATAGCCAGTACCTTGGGAACCTCTGGAGCATTCGCGGTCAGTTCCCAACTTACCAACATAGAGGCGCTCTACCTGGCCTGGGCCTTCATAGGATTTTTTGCATCAACCATGACCTGCCTTGGTATGCGAATTCTTGCCGATCTACCTGACAAGGTCCGCGCATTTGGTGCACGTCAGGGAGTAGAGCTTTCTATCACGGCAGCCGTACTATTTGCGCTGCCACCCCTCATTATCGCTCAATGGCATTATCCCGGAGCCGCTCTGGCTCTGGCTTTTGTTGTTGGGATACTAGGCTTATCTGCACTCTGGGTGCCGAAGGGTCCGTTGCTCGCTATTGGCGAAGAAAATGAAGCAACAACAGGACACTCGCGGTTAGCGCTGCCCCGACGTTCCTGGATCTGCATGAGCATTTTCTTTATTTTCCTGGTGGGTAACATAGCTTTATGGGCATTTCTGGAACGTATCGGCGCCAATCTCAAGCTCACGGGTTCTGAAGTCGGAATCGTTTTTGCCGTATTAAAACTACTGGGGGGCGCAGCTGCATTTTTCGTGGCCTGGATAGGTGATCGTGCCGATGCACGCTGGGCCTACTGGATTGTATTGCTCGGTGTTTTGGTGGGGCTGCTTTTCCTGTTAGGCGCAGATGGTTTTTTACCCTTCGCACTAGGCGCATGGATTTGGGAGTTTGCGTTCACCTGCGGATGTGTCTTGCAGGTTGCCGGTATCGCTCGCAGTGATGCTTCAGGTCGCGCCGTTGTGCTGGTGCCTGCCGTGTTTGCACTGAGTTCAATGATCGGCCCTGGGCTTGCTGGTCAACTTGCTGCCAGTGGCAGTTTCAACGGTGTCCTACTGCTTGCTGCTGTTTGTTCAGTATTACCCGCACTGGTGTATAGTTTCTGGCAACCCATCGAGAACTGAGTTGCTGCCCTGCCTGTCATAATCAATGCGTGCTTCTGGATAGAAGCATTGGCTTCAACTGCCTCGCTGCGCTAAACCACCGATCTTCAGAAAATGTGGTTTGATTCCCTTATTTTCCAGAACCCTGGCTAACAAGGATTCTAAAACTACTATTTATAAAACGTTTTATTCGTAAAAAGCAGGATGGAAAGAAAACGTTCCGGTAGGTGTTGTGTTGGATAACAGTTTGAGTTGGAAGTACTCGGCAGGTTCGTTCGCTGGCGAGAACTTAGGTGACACCGCGAAACCGAATCGGGAGTAATAGTTAGGGTCACCGGTCAAGATACAGCCTAATGCGCCCCAGGATTGAATTGTCTCCAACCCTTGGTTGATCAATTGTGTACCGATGCCTTTGGCTTGCCTTTCAGGGGTAACAGAGACCGGCCCAAATGCGAACCAGGGCGCCGAACCATCCGTGTTGATAGCAATTGAAAATGCGATGTGACCGACGACGGTTTTCTCTGCTCGCGAAGCATCTGCTTGCTTATCATCGTCAACAGCCACTAGCGACAACACGAGGGCTTTCTGGGCTCGCAAGCGATCAACCAATATTTGCTCATCACCACCCGCGTATGGCTTACCGCGAAAAGCATCTTCAGTGATTTTAAAAATAGCTGCTTCGTCGCCGAATTGTTCTTCTCGAATAAGGATAGTCATCATGCTTGTCCATAGAGGCAGACCGTGATTTAAACATGGGCATAAAGAAAACAAACTACCTTCCTGCGCTATCGGCCAAATAGTTGTTGCCTCAGGCAATGAGATTTTGCATCAGCAGTTACCCTACTCGACCGATCTTCAGAAACTGGGGTTTGTTTCACTTATCTTCCCGATCTAGGTCCCCTGTTCTTCCGTTCTAGTTCTCAGCAAGAAAAAAACACCCAGGACAATGCATCCCAACGCATAGGGCAATGAACCTGCGCGCGATCCCCACGAGGTCACTCCATCAACAGCGGATAGATTGTCTGGCAGTGCGTACAGCCAGAGCGCTAGAAATGTAGCAAGAAATAGCAGCAAGTAGATTTTAGAAAAGGTCAGTAGTCCAGACATGGAGTATTCAGTTATGCGAGAGAACTTCCGTACCGTGAGCATTAACGCTGAACCCAGTAAGGCAATCGCGGTGACGACCTCCCGCTGTGGCGTTAATTCAATACCCAGCAATCCATACCAGGAGTCCGGAGTTAGTGATACGAAGAAGACGGGCGTTAATAATCCAGCGGCCACTACTCGCACTCCAAACTGTATTCGGGAACTGGTCAGGTTAAGGCTCACACCCTCTTCGTAGCGATCACTCGTCACTAACAACCGGGTTGCCAGAGTCAACGCGATAGGACCAATGAAGGCGAAGCTGACCATACTGGAGACGGGGACTGATGCCAGCGATCCGGTAAAGTTAGCGTAGTTCCATAACCACCATCCGTATTGGGGACCGTAATGATCAAAAACCTCATAAAAAACATGGTGCACCAACCCGACTGCGATTGCGCCTGACAGCGCGCCAAAGCGCCCTTCAAACAAACCCGCTTGCATGACCAGGGCGAAAGATGAATACATCACCGCGGGGTACAGTGCCAAAATATACAGCGGCGCTCGGCCAAAAAAGAACTGCACCGTAAATTCGTTGTGTATGAAAAATAAACTAGTCGCATCGCCACCGAGTTTGTCGGGGAAATAGACCGGGATTTCCAGCGCCAGCATGAATACTACTGAAGCAACCCAAAACCCCAAATAGATAACGTAACCTTTTTTAAAGCGGGCGACGGCGTGGCCTAGACCCCATAAGGCTCCGGTGATGAGAAGTATCTCTACGACGTTCATGGTCCAGTGAGATAGTGTGAACGGGCTTTTTACGAATGCCCAGCTGGCGATAGCATCCGGGTGGAAGCCACCAAGCTGATTCGCGAGTTGAACAAAGGTTTGTGCTGTTTCGCTCACGTTGTACTCGTCGTTTTGCCATAAATTTGTGACATGTCTCTGCCCGCCTGCCAATCTCCACGCCATTCATCGTAGTACTCAGGCAGTGGCTGATTAACACTATCATGCCAGGGGAATTGTGATGCAAGCACCCCCAGCGCTGAACGAAGCTGCGCCCAAACGGGTATCTGCCCCAGAGGATTATCACTGTAAGCCTCTGCAGGCACATCCCGAACAATGCTCTCAAACTCGACCTTAATCATGTCGAATAAGCCGCGGGTATGCTTTTGGAAGGCCCCTGTATTTCGTATGCGGAACCAATGACTGCCCACCACGTGGTTATAGACATCGTAGGCCGAACTTCGATGCTCGATTTCTTCGCAGAAATGCCAGACGAACAGAGAAGCTACATTGGCATCCCCTTCACCGAAGAGCGCAGCACGATGATCTAAAATCATACGAAAAAATGGTGTGAAAATAGCTTCCAGACCGCCCGCATATGCCAGGTGGTACTCAAGTGGGTACGACCGATAAACCTCGTCGTAACTAGCCAGCGTCTTGTCCAGCACCCTCTGCAGTTCAGGGTATTGTGCAATTAAACCGCGTGCATGCTGATTATGCTTTTGTGCGTGGATAGCTTCCTGGCGGCGAAAAGCCACCGCTTCTTCCATTACCACAGGATCGGCTATTAGCACCTCAGCGTCGCGCATGACACGACACATATACTTTTCGAAGCCCACCACAAAAAACGTGATTTGGTTCATCAGCACAGAAAAAGCAGGGTTTGCCGGATTCCAAATGAAATCGGTCTCATCGAGGTCAAAGTCAATTTGTCGCACGGTTAAGTCCGTCATCGTTTTCTCCTCGTGGACCTGTTCATTGCGTTGCAAATGAGTCCAAGACTAAGAGCTAGGTCAAAATCGCCCTGCTCGACTTAAAAATCTTCTTGGCGATCAACTCAACAATCTGAATGCCAGCAGATCAACATCGTGCAGTCCTTGCTCATCTAAGGGATCACCACGTCAGCGCGGTTTTACATTTAACCGCACTTCAGCAATTACTATAGCTGACCGATCTTCAGGAAATATGTTTTATTTCCCTTATTTTCAATCGTTGAACCAGCGGGGTGAGGTATCGCTTCACCCTTTGTGTGGCAATAGGCGTTGTTTGGCGTTGACTGGCGTTGCACGGACACTGCGCGTAAAAGCATCCATCGATAGGGCGATATGGATGTGTAAGTCGCCGAAGCAGGCTTGTTTGGACTCAGATGTGATATGCGTAGACTTAGCCCCGAAATCGCTAACGACTGAAAATGTCGCCGAGGCGATCGGGCAGTTGAATGTTCTTTTGATATTCAATTTAGCCAATCGCTTCAACTCGCACTGGGACTGATTTATGCCATGGTGTGCCCACAAATTCGTCTGCCATGTGCGACGAGGTTAATTCATTCGGCGAAGTTCCTGTGGTAATCATATTGCCCTGTTCATCAGGATAATCGAGACCCAAACCGTTAGGAATGGAAACATGGCCTCGCTGCATACGATCATTGACTTCAACCAATACTTCTACAGCCCCGCGCTGACTCGTAATCCGAGCATTTGATCCATCACCTAGATTTAGCCGCGCGGCATCTTCTGGGTTCATGTACATCGCGCCATCTCGGTCTTTCCTTCGCCACGCGGGGTTTCGAAAAATCGTATTGGCGGTGTAGTCACGACGTTCTCCTGCTGACATTAGGAAAGGGAATTCATCTGTCGTCTCCTGCGGTTCTTCTGAGTTTAGATTAGCCGCTGCGCCGAGCATGTCAGGTAGGTCGAAGTTTATTGCACCTCCGGGTACTCGGTTCCAGATGTCAGACCAATCTTCCTTACTGATGACCACAGCACTCGGTCCATCGATGATGGCGTCAAACAAATTGTCTCCCAAGTCCATGCCTTCGCCGGTAATGCCAGCAGCCTCGACGGATGATCGCTTCGCCAAAGCATGTTGATGACACACAGCCCAGACAGCCGCCGCATTCTGCATCTTGTTTGGTAGTGTTTTACCCAGGGTTCGATAGAGCAACACAGGCGCGATCCGGCCTATGGTTGGATCATCGCCGAGTTTTTTAAATACCAGATTCCTAAATGCTTCACGACCGCCTTCTGTTAAAGCTGAATTCAGCTCGTCGAGGATGCCGCTGGGGATACCCCCCAAAGCCTCGGTGATTCGTGCGTGTATCTCGGCTTCATCCAAAACGCCGTCCGGCGCTGGAAATAGGGGCGCGCGAACATGAAAGTAGTTTTCGGGGAATTCAAAATTGAAAAACGTAGCCTCGGCTTTTTCAAGCTGCGTTGTTGCGGGTAACACATAGTCTGCTTCGCGAGCCGTTTCAGTCATCGCAATGTCGATGACGACACTACACTCTAAAGCACGCATTGCCTTGCGCCATTTTGGGCTATCCGGTAGCGAGTGCACAGGGTTGCCTGACTCGATAATCATGGCACGGTAATGATTTGGATGATCTGCCATCACCTCATCCGGGATGATGTTTGCAGGGACTAGACCGGAGATAATCCGACCGCCAAGTACTGGACTTTTGCCGCCTTCAGGTCCCGCTCCGACGTTGCCAAGTCCATTACACGTATATGCGGTTCCCGGCTTCGCAAAGTTCCCGCTTAGCATCCAGGTCAACCGCTGCAGGTAACTAACGAGAGTAGAATGTCGATTCATTTGAGTGCCGAGATCTTCTAACACAGCAACACTTTTTGCCTTTGCGATCGTTCTTGCTGTTGAGCGAATGAGGGCTTCGTCGACACCAGATTTTTCAGCGCAATCTGTAATGTCGATATGTTGAAACGTTTCTACGACAGCCTCAAAACCGGTACTGTGCTCGTTCAGCCAGACATCATCCTGCAAGCGCTCTTGAATGATAGTTGCAACCATACCGGCGAGTAGCCAGGCATCTCGACCAACTTTTACGGGTAAGTGAATATCAGCGAGATCGGCTGTTTGGGTCCGTTTCGGGTCGAGTACAATCAAGGTTCTGTTTGGATCCTTAGACATCTCACGAATTTCCGCGCGGGCTCTATGAAAACCGTGTGACTGCCATGGATTTTTACCCACAAACATCACGACTTCCGCGTGTTCGAAGTCGGCATGGTTAAACCCGCCTGCCATGCGACCAGCCACCCAAAACTCACCAGTCTTCTCCTGGGCGAGTGCGTTCGATCTGTAACGCATGTCGAGCGTAGCTTGAGTTGCACCGGAGTAAGCGCCTGGCAAATGATTTCCTTGACCGCCACCACCGTAGTAGAAAATCTTATCGCCACCATGTTCATCGCGAATGTTCCCCAGCTTGGATGCGATTTCGCTAATCGCTGTATTCCAATCAATGGGATCGTAACCCCCAGCCGAGTTGCGTTTCATCGGTGTTAACAAACGATCCGCTCGATTCTGATAGAAGTTCAGTCGGGAGGCCTTGTTGCAAAGGTAGCCTTGAGAAGCTGGGTGGTCTTCGTCGCCTTTGGTGCGGACAATTTCTGTACCCGCTTCATTGAGCTGAACCTTAACCCCGCAATTTAGTGTACAGAGAATACATGCGGTAGATTTCCATTCTCTATTACTCTTTTCGGCGGCCATGAGGTGCTCCTAATTTATAGTAGAAGTTGATGCTAAATCTCAGATCTAGAGTATGAAACTCATCGCGAAGAGTAAAGTAACCGGCGATATCAACAATGGTGTTGCTTGGGTGCGGAAAAAGACCCTCTCCAGCTACGAGAAACGACAGAAAGTCCTGGGTTGCTACTGAGATCTTTGGCTTGTTCGAGACAACTAGGTTTAGTTGCAAATGAGAATCATTCGTATTAATATCGTTCGCTGCATTTCGTAGTTTATTCTGGATAAGAAAATGGCAAAAACGGCAAGACGGGTATCAGTTGCAAAAAAGCGAACGTTAACACCAAACATGACAAGACTGGTCCTAGAGGGCACCTCGCTTTCAGATTTTCCCCCAGGGTTCGAAGGCGGCTACATCAAGCTAGTTCTGACTGACACTGGAAAACCCGCCGTTCGCTCATACACCGTTCGTTCATTTGAACCGTCAACACCTCAACTGACGATTGATATGGTCGCTCACGGTGATACTGGACCGGCAGCCACTTGGGCGAACCGGGTCACCGAAGGTGCCAACATCGAAATTACAGGACCAGGCGCCTGCCAACCCATCAACGCTAACGCTGACTGGTTTCTTCTGGCTGGGGACATGAGTGCACTGCCCGCAATCAGTGTCAATGTCTCGCGATTGTCGCAGGACGCAGTTGGAGATGTTGTGCTGGAGGTTATCTCTGCTGAAGACCAGCTCGAGCTAAACTTTCCTCCTGGCCTCAATGTCCATTGGGTCATCAATCCAGACCCGGAAGCACCTAACTCGGTACTCGAGGATACCGTCATGGCAATACCCTGGCGCGATGGAAACGTCTCGGTATGGGTTGCTGGCGAGTTTTCGGCGTCACGGGCATTGCGCCAGTATTTTCGTCACGACCGCAATGTCGAGAAGGGCAGCATGTATGTCAGCTGCTACTGGAAAATTGGCGAAACAGACGAGGGCATGAAGGCAGCAAAGCGTGCTGACGTGGAACCATGGTAACTAACAGTAGAGTGCTTGGCATGAGCAGAATAGACAAATTGCGTGAAGAGCTCGGTGGCGCGCACCCCGCTGCAGCGAACAAGATTAGAGACTTCATCGAGCCTTACATCAAAGCATTCATTGAAAACAGTCCGTTTGCTGTCATGGCCAGCAGTAATGCTGAGGGTGATTGTGATGCCTCACCCAAGGGCGGCACACCTGGCTTTATCAAAGTCCTGGACCAGAAAACACTGCTGATTCCCGACATCGGCGGTAACCGGCTGTTCCAGAGCTTCCAGAACTTTGAATCCAATCCGAAAGCTGGATTCATCTTTATGATTCCAGGTGTCTCAGTGACTGCGCGCGTGAATGGCACAATTTCTGTCATTGATGAGGCGGAAATGGAACATCGAAACATAGCGCCTGAATTGAATCACCCCGATGACAATGCCAATCTGATTCAGGGCATGTTGCTCAACGTCGATGAATCCTATTTTCATTGCCCAAGGTCGATGCAATTCGCCGACCTCTGGAATACAGCTACCATCATCACGAATGCCGATAAGTCACTCAAAGATTTGATGACCACAACTAAGGACGCCAGTTAATGCCCTGCCGAACAAAAACACTCGCAAAATCCCCTGCAACTTCCGTCACTTACTGCGAAGACTGCAAATGCTATCATCTTAGTATCGGCCCGGTTACCTGTCGACTTGACGAACAAATGTTGCAGCAAGCTATAGAGACCTTGTCCTCGCTATCACCGCTGCTAAAAAAAGAACCTGCACTGCAACCCGCCGCTCTAGTTCGCCACTAAGACATTGACCATTTTCTGCCAAAAGCTAACCCCCTAAATTCCCGATGCGAAAAAAAGCCTGAATAAGATACTTTGGCAATCTGGCGAAAATGTGGTTTAAAGTACTTACCTACACGCATGCAATCGACAAGGGGCTTGTGCAATGCAGTACCACCTGAATGGTTTCAAACCCGGTAACTACGAGATTCCAGATGCAGCCCGCGAGCCCGCCCCCCTACCGCCCATTATTAAGCTGCCAACAGAGGTCGATGTGTTAATTGTGGGTTGCGGCCCTGCAGGCCTGACCATGGCGAGACAACTTTCGGAGTTTACTGACATCACAACCTGCATCGTTGAGCAGGAGTCGGGCCCCTTGTTGTTTGGCCGAGCTGATGGCATATCCTGCCGAACTATCGAAATTATGGAAGCATTTAACTGCAGCGAGATGATTGTTAAAGAGAGCTATCAGTTAAAACAAAATGCTTTTTGGGAACCGGATAGCGCACATCCTGAAAACATCAAGCGAACGCATAAAATTGCTGACGCACGACTTGGACTCTCCGAATTCACTCACAGCATTGTCAATCAGGCCCGGCTCCACGAAATATTGCTCGAAGGTATGAAGAACTCTGTTACGCACCTTGTTCCGCATTACAGCCGCCGACTGCTCAGCGTCGATATGGATTCCCAAGTGACACAAGACCTGTCCGCATATCCCGTTACCGCAACATTTGAGCGAAGCGATGAAGGAGACACTGACAAGATCGAAACCGTTCGAGCACGATTTATTATTGGCACCGATGGGGCAAGAAGCGCTGTTCGCAAAGGCATGTCCATCGCTTTGGAGGGCGACTCTGCCAACAAAGCCTGGGGAGTGATGGACGTTCTGGTGGTGACAGATTATCCGGACATCCGGGTTAAAAGCTTCATACAGTCAAAAGAAAATGGGGCGGTAATGACCATTCCCCGCGAAGGCGGCTACCTTGTCAGAATGTATGTAGAACTCGAGCTATTGGATAAAGGCCAGAGAGCAGCCGATATTCAGCTTACCGAAAAAGATATTATCGCCAAGATGCAGCTCATCTTTAGCCCGTATACTGTGTCCGTTAAGGAGGTTGCCTGGTGGTCAATTTATGAGGTGGGTCAGCGTGTGGCTGACAGGTTCGATGACAGACCCCTGAATAATGCAGAGAATCTTATTCCGCGGGGCTTTGTGGCTGGTGATGCTTGCCATACGCACAGCCCAAAAGGCGGGTGGGGACTGAACACCTCACTGCCGGACACCTTTAATCTTGGCTGGAAGCTAGCTGCTGTCCTGCAAGGGAAAAGCCACCCAAAATTGCTGCAAACGTATTCACCGGAGCGACGAAAAGTCGCGCAGCAACTCATTGAGGCCGACAAACAACTGTCAAAGTTAGTTGCCACCAGTCCGACGGCGAAACAGAGCGAACAGCAGATAAAGACGGATATCACTGATATCGAGAAATTCATGGCTAGGCAAAATGGGTTTGTTGCTGGCACCGCTATTGAGTACTTCCCTTCCTACATTTGCACGGGCCAGGAAAATCAAACCTTGGCCAGCGGCTTTAACATCGGTCAACGTTTCCACTCGGCCGAAGCTATTCGGGTGTCCGACGGCAGGTGCCAGCATCTAGGCCACCTGAATAAAGCTGATGGTCGCTGGCGACTATTTATATTCGGCAGCGATCAGAACCCTACTGACACTGCTTCTGATTCAGCGCAACTCATCCACTTTCTAGCAAAGAGCGAATCATCTCCAGTTATCAAGTATACGCCTGAGGGCACTGATATTGATTCAGTGATTGATGTCTATGGCGTATTTCAGCAACGGGATCTTGCCATAGAGGAAATACCTGGCTTCCTGTGGCCCGCAAAAGGTAAATATGGTCTGAATGACTATGAGAAAGTGTTCCACGCAGACCAGGACAACGACATATACGCGCTGCGAGGCATCGATCGCTCGCGAGGCTGCATGGTTATCGTGCGCCCGGACCAGCACATTGCCAATATCTTGCCGCTAAATGCACAAACAGAGCTATCGGCATTTTTTGATGAATTTATGCTGGTTCCGACATATTAATTTCCCAGCGCGTTTGTCAGTACGCTACGCGGAGACATGCAGCAGTAGCGACAATCTGTAAGCCAACAGATCAGCATTGTGTAATCTTGACCATCTAAAGGGTTGCCGCGTCAGTGGATCGTAAAACAGACTGAACATAAGCAATCACCCTACTTGACCGTTCTTCAGAAAATGTGGTCTATTCCCTTATCTTCACAGCAGTTTCTGATGCGGCTTGGGAAAGTTAAACATGGCGCTTGAGGCCGGTCAGAACAAATATTTACTCACCACACCAACAAATAGAAAGAGACTGTTATGCCAAAAATTCACTGGCTGGGTACAGGGTTGTCAGCTGTACCAGGTTTAAGGCGACTTATCGCGACGAGCTATGATGTTGTGGTCTGGAACCGCACGACAGACAAAGCACAACTTGCTGTTGGCGACCTGACCTCAAATATCAAAAAATTTGATTTCGATGAATTCTCCAGCACGTTAGTTGCGGGCGATGTCGCTGTTTCTATGCTGCCAGGGGAATGGCATGTGCCGGTGGCAAATGCTTGCATCGCAGCCTCGGCACACTTTGTTTCTTCATCCTACATTTCACCTGAAATGCGTGAGTTAGATAAAAAAGCCAGAAGCCTAGGACTGATGATGGTAAACGAAGTGGGACTCGACCCGGGCATTGACCATCTCATGGCCCATTGGTTGATCGCAGATTACCGCGCGTCCGCCGCCTACGATGTGAATAACGACATTAGCTTCATATCTTACTGTGGCGGTATTCCTAAAATTCCCAATGATTTTCGCTATAAGTTCAGCTGGTCTCCATTGGGCGTTTTAAAAGCACTTCGCTCTCCCTCTAAGTCTATCCGTGACTTTGAAAACCTTGAAACTTCACGCCCTTGGGATGCACTCGGCTCGTATGTTGCGCCTTTGCCAGAATCTGAAAGTTTTGAAGTCTATCCCAATCGAGATAGCTTGCCATTTATAGAGGACTATAAGTTTGGCGCTGATTGGAAAATCAAGCAATTCGTTCGCGGCACATTGCGATTGAACGGATGGGCAGATGCTTGGGCAGATGTGTTTACCGAAATCGAGACGCTAGAAGGTGAGGCTGGAGATGCCCGTTTGACGGAAATGTCTGATGAGTTCTGGACAGCACACGCTTATGACGAAAATGACCCAGACCGGGTCGTACTCTGTGTTGAATTCAAAGCGGAAAAAGATGGTCAAGGTGTCTACAACAAGACCTACGTGCTAGATGCGTGGGGTGACAATAAGACAACCGCCATGGCAAACCTGGTTTCAATGCCAGTATCGCTAGCAGTTGAGGCGATACTCGCGAAGGAGATCGGAATTGGCGTTACGGCTGCGCCCTCCTCGCCGGAACTTGTCAACCGCTGGATGACACAGATTGATCAATTGGCACAACACCTTGAGGTTGTCGATCACATCGGCTGATGAGTTTTGGGCGGCGATGTCTTCTGCCTTAGATCCTTTTGGTGACCAATAGACCCCAGGAACGATTCGGCCGCCAAGGTGTAATTCGAATCCACGTTCTCTCATATTCTCTAGACTTTCGTCCTTGCCATTCCACGCCATGCCTAATGCTTTAAAGGTTGTTTAATATCTAACAGTAAACACGACGCCTCATTAAATATTCGATCAAACCGGCCGGGTCTCAATCGCCCTGCTCGGCTTAAAAAGCTTCTCAGCGATTAACCCAACGGTCTGTAAGCCAGCAAATCAGCATCCTGCGGTCATTGACCATCTAAGGGATCACCATACCAGTGGGTCGTAAAATAGACTAAACATCAACAATGACCATACTTGACCGTTCTTCGGAATATGTGGTTTATTTCCCTTTTCTTCATAACCGACACCTATTGAAGCCCTACTTCGAAACAGTGATGCAGCCGCGAGCGCGACATATCAAATACTGACAATCATGGAGTGACTCGATGACTGAAACTAAGACCATTCCTTGGAAACGATTAGCAGTAGAAGCTGCCGCAATTGTTGTCAGTATTCTTCTGGCATTCGGGATCGATGCATGGTGGGACGCACGAAATGATGTTGTCGAAGAGCGAGAAATACTGATTGGACTCGAGATCGAGTTTGTTGATTTACGAGCTCGCCTAGATGAGTGGGCAAGATTCAACAGAAACGGAGCGTTAGCATTGGAAAAATACCTATCCGATTCGGTCTCGGAGATGGATCTGAAATCTATTGAGTGGGTTTTCATATTCGCGGTTTTTACCAATATTCTTGATCAGGGTGGCGCCCTTGACGCGCTTTTGGCGTCGGGCCGTCTCGAAATGGTCAGCGATAGAGATTTAAGAGCGATGCTCGTGAAGTGGCCGGATTGGCTGGAAGATATCCACACCAACGACTTGTCGTTCCGCGACTACGCAATGCGTGAAATCACGCCGTTTTTAACTAGTAATGGAATCCCACGGGCAATTTGCCCAGAAGGACAATTAGTGTGTTCAGAGTCAGGGCCTGTTCCGCCTCTCTATTTGAAGCTGGCTAAGGATCCGGAATTCAGATCCATTCTGACTTTTCGCCGAATGTTTATGTGGTCCAGTGCCCGAGATCTAGAAAATGCGCGTGCTGAGGCTGACAAGATTCTTGCTTTGATACGAAGCCAGCTCGACGCGACGGGTTGATCACCCTTCCACGCATTAATGGCTTCAGACTCTAATCGCGGGCAGCGCTCAGCGATTAACTCAACAGCCGTTTAGCCAAAAGATCCGCATCCTGCAGTCATTGACCAATCTTTAGAAAACGGGCGCATTTCCATTGTCTTCAAAGTGGTGTTAGCAAGATCGCTCTGATGATTTCAACCTTGATAGATTTGCCCCGCTTAATCTACGTTGATGCCATGAATTGTTTACATCCTCACTGTGATTCGGTCTACACTGGACGGGTAAATTTTCACTTATAAAATAATGTCACTATCAATGAGATCTTAGAAATGAACGCAGTCGTGCTTGCGGTTAGCCTAGTCCTTATTCTCAGCCTTTTCAGAGTTAATGTCATATTGTCATTGTGTTTGGGTGCGCTTGCAGGTGGTGTTTGGGCGGGTTTAACTTTTCTTGAGACAGTGGATGCTTTTCAAAATGGATTAAGCGGTGGCGCGACTATCGCACTTAGCTATGGGCTACTTGGGGCTTTTGCGGTGGCAATATCGCGATCGGGTATCACGGATGTCTTAGCTCGATTAATCATCGAAAAAACAGGTCGTGGAAATAGCGCTTCAGAAAAATGGATAAAATCCATTCTGATTACATCGATATTGCTCATTGCTATATCGTCACAAAACATCATACCCATTCATATTGCTTTTATCCCCATTGTTATCCCCCCCTTGTTAGCCGTTTTTGCACAGCTTCAAGTGGATCGCAGACTCATCGCCTGCGTCATTACCTTTGGATTGGCAACGCCTTTTTTGATACTACCGGTAGGATTCGGTGGCATTTACTTGTTTGAAATCCTCCACAAAAATTTGCAGAGCAATGGCCTGATTATTGAAGCATCAGATGTACCGCTCTCAATGTTAATTTCCGCGTGCGGTATGTTAGCCGGACTGTTAATCGCCGTTTTTTTCACCTATCGAAAACCTAGACATTATGATGCGCCGGAGATTGCTAAGCTTGAACCGGCGCTCGCAGCAATTGATAAAAAGTCGCTTGCGATCAGCCTCATCGCCATCGCAGCCGCTTTATCAATGCAACTTTATAGCAGCTCAATGATTATGGGCGCGCTAACAGGCATCTTAATTTTCACTGTATCCGGTGTTGTTAAATGGAATCAAACTCAGGATTTGTTTAGCAGAGGCATCGCGATGATGGCAATGATCGGTTTCATTATGATTACTGCATCAGGATTTGCTGAAGTGATGAAAACAACAGGTAGCATTTCTGATTTAGTCTCATCGACGTCTGGCGCTCTTGAAGGCAGTAAAGCAATGGCTGCGATCATGATGTTAGTGATTGGGTTGTTAATCACCATGGGTATTGGGTCTTCATTTTCAACAGTACCCATTATTGCTGCTTTGTATGTGCCTCTTTGCATGGATCTTGGGTTTTCGGCAATGGCAACTGCCGCGTTGGTCGGCACTGCCGGCGCGCTTGGCGACGCAGGTTCTCCTGCATCAGACTCAACTCTGGGCCCAACTGCAGGTTTAAATTCTGACGGACAACACGATCATATTTGGGATACCGTGGTGCCCACCTTTATTCATTACAATATCCCCTTGTTGATATTCGGATGGTTCGCAGCAATGACGCTATGACGCACAAAAATAACTAAGCAACCTGTTTAAAGCCTAATAAGCGTCATTACGGACATAATACAGAAGACGATCAAAGCAGTTAATGGAGATGAAATGAGTTGGATTAAACACATTCCTTTTGAGCAAGCTGAAGGGAAATTGCTCAAACTCTACAAAAGAGTGAAGGGTCCCGATAACAATGTAGATAATATTATGCTTGCCCATAGCCTACGTCCTCACACGATGGAAGGTCATATGGTCTTGTACAAGAACGTGCTCCACCATACAGGTAACAAAATCCCTAAGTGGTTCCTCGAGGCGATGGGGGTGCTAACGAGCATGTTAAATGGTTGCACCTATTGTGTTGATCATCATTTTTCCGGCATGGAACGGTTGGTCGATGATAACGAACGCGCTAAAAAAATACGCCAAGCACTTGAGTCAGAGCAGTTTTCAGACGCGTTCGATGAGAGGCAGGCGGCGGCATTACATTATACGAAAAAGCTGAGTTGCACTCCGGCGCAGATGAGTGAGGACGATATCGCCAAGTTACATTCATCTGGTTGGGATGATGGTGAAGTCCTGGAAATAAATCAGGTCGTAGCCTACTTTAATTACGCCAATAGAACAGTTTTGGGATTAGGCGTTCAAACCGATGGAGACATCATTGGCTTATCGCCGAACGTTTCAGAGGATCCGGACAACTGGAACCATAGCTAGTGCTGACGA
>Ga0206679_10002097_pt1 | contig 16137 bp, 18 predicted proteins | sample M110012015metaG_FD_155464 | JGI IMG/M metagenome (GOLD analysis project Ga0206679, IMG submission 155464) | Ammonia-oxidizing marine archaeal communities from Monterey Bay, California, United States - M1 100m 12015 | ecosystem: Environmental > Aquatic > Marine > Intertidal zone | place: USA... | reverse complement strand
TACCACCATATATGACACCGATAGAGCCGCAGGTAGGTAAATTCTACAACAGCCCAGTTGCACTTGGTGCAGGTGCTGGAGCAGTACTATCAGTTACGTTCACAGCCTTAGGTTGTAAACTAACAACGTGGACATACAGATGGATGGCCGCTTGGTCAAAGTGGGATTAGAAAAAACCCATTTCCTCTTTTCATTTTATTGAATATCCTTAGGTTTTACCTTAGATTTTCGCAAAAACGAAATTTGTATTTAACCTATTTGCCCAAGATCAACTAATTCTTCACTATTGGTGATCTTAGATTCACTAATGATTAGAAAACTTCACTGTGTCAGTATTGAACCTTGGCACAAGAATATAGGCAGATTGTATTATCAGAACCAAAACCATTTGTAAAATGGGCTGGAGGCAAAAGACAATTGATGTCAGAATTGGAGAAAAACTTTCCAATAAAATTTGGCACTTATTTAGAGCCATTTCTTGGCGGTGGTGCAGTTATGTTTGATTTACTAGCAAAGAATTCTAATTTGAAATGTAACGTTTCAGATTTGAATTCAGATTTAGTTTTGGCATATGTTACAATTAGAGATAGATTAGGCAGATTAATTGAATCACTTGAGAATCATTCAAAGAATTATCACAAAGATTCAACAGGGTATTATTATGAGGTCAGAAAGCAAGAACCAAAAAATCAGATTGAGAAGGTTTCTAGATTGTTGTTTTTGAACAAGACTTGTTTTAACGGATTATATCGAGTAAATAGTAAGGGAAAATTCAATGTACCGTTGGGAAGATACACCAATCCAAATATTGTGAATAAGGAAAACTTGGAGACTGTTAGTAAAGCACTACAGTACGGAAAAATCAAGATTTCATGTAGGGATTTTGAATCAGTCATCAGTGATGCCAAAAAGGGTGATTTTGTATATTTTGATCCACCATATCAGCCGGTAAGTGATACTGCAAATTTTACAAGTTACACTCATCGAGATTTCACAGAAGATGACCTTGAGAGATTAGCTGATCTAGCCAATCAGCTAAACTCAAAAGGATGTAAAGTAATGCTTTCAAATTCTAACTCAAAAACAGTGAAAAAATTGTTTTCATCCGAATGGAAAATAAAAGAGATCAAGGCAAACAGGGCAATCAATTCAAACTCTCAAAAAAGAACAGGACATAAAGAAATTATCATACAAAATTATTAAAGCTCCGAGTGGGATCTGAACCCACGACCTTTACATTACCAATGTAACGCTCTACCAGGCTGAGCTATCGGAGCATGAAACTTGCATATTTGGAATGCTTATAATTCTTGAGTGGGTATTCTCCAAACACCAAACGTTAAATTTCTCACAAATTGTTGTTTTAACAGTGGAGGGGTAGTCAAGCCTGGCCAAAGAAAGCATCATGCTTTTGGACACGCGGGACTTAAGATCATAAAAATGGGTGATCCCGTCTCTCAGGAGTTCGAGGGTTCAAATCCCTCCTCCTCCACTATTTTACCTGTGGTTACGAATACCTTTAGAATTTAATTTCTCATAAATTTCAGGAATTGCCCAGACATACCCAATACAGTGGCAATCTTTTACTTCACAAAGTTGGCAATAAAGCTCATCTTTCTGGTAAACTATTTCAGCAATCCTGTCTTGAATGTTATTTTTAATTATTACTCGATCATCTTCAATTGAGATTAGTTCTAATTTTGGTGCATATTTTGCAAATGTCTTGTCCTTCTGCATTGTGTCCTCTAACATGTAAGTGATATATCCAGCAAAGCTGTTAACACCTTTCATAGTCAAGTTATCTTTGTTCTTTTTGTAAACGTCATAGAATTTGGCGTAAACTGTCTCTGATATTGTGATTGATTTGAATCCTGGTTTTGGCATTTACCTTTCCTTACCGTATTATAAAGTACAAGCTATTTAATGTTTTTTTAGTAAAAAACACAAACCTATGACTAAACTATTTTGAATCTCAATTAGACTTTATACGATAGTGAAAATCTAAACTGGTATATGGTTCGTGGTTATGACATATCACAAATAAAATTTCGATTGATTAAGTTACTACGCGATTCAACTACTGGAATTTCTGGAGTTGAAATTTCTGAAAGATTAGGAATTAATCGCGTTACTATGACAAAATATCTCAACGTATTTGAAGCAGAAGGGATTATTGCAGAAAAAAGCATTGGTAATGTGAATTTGTGGCTTGTCCATGAAGGAATAGAGCAACTCCAATTTCCAGATGATTATTTTCATGTTCAAGAAAAATATGTTGATTATACAATAAAATGTTCAGAATATGCAGTTTGTAATTTAATTCGTAATTGCATGAATTCTGAAGTAAGTGTGATAAGATTAATGACCGAGGTAATCTTACCGGCAATTCCTCAAATTCAAAAATATTTCGACGAGGGTAAAATTGGTAAGGTCGAGGAACAATTAATGAAAAATATTATGTCAAAATCTATTCAGGTAGTTAATCTTCATAAGCAAAATCTTGAGAACGAAAAGAATGTCATAATAATCACTGCCGATTCTCAATCCATTCTAGAGGCTGAAGCAGCATCTGCAACATATCATTCCCAAGGGTGGAATACATTTTTTCTAGGTGATATGTCATCATCAATTGATGTGTTATTCGATTTAGAATTAACAAAATTACTATCAAAAATTTGGAAGGATAAACATGGATTGATGATTGTTGCAGTATTTTCTAAAACAGAAGAAGGTCTGAAATTTTTTTCAGAATCATTTTATTCTGTAAAAGGAAAAAACGATGATAATCTTCATCTTGTTCTGGCAGGAAAGGTTGGAAAAAAGGTAAAGATGAAATCTGACCTACAAACTGAAAAATTTGAAGATATAATACAGTGGTCTCAAACGACATTTGAAAACATATGATATTATGTGGGCCCGATGAGATTCGAACTCATGGCCTTTCGATTATCAGTCGAACGCTCTAGCCAAGCTGAGCTACGAGCCCTCGTAAATTTTCTTGGATTTGGTCATTTAAGTTTGCTGTTATTTCCACTTTATTGAACAGCCAATTGATGGGTCAAAATCCCTTTCAATTTTTTCACCGTTTAGGAATTTCTCAATATTTACTATCATAACTTTTTCATTTGCTTTTGCATCTGGATTCATTGCATCATCAATTCTTCCATGAAAGACTAATTTTTTTTCTGAGTTAAACAAGAATGGATCAGGTGTACATACTGCACCATATTTTTTGGCAGTTTCTTGTGTTTCATCTACAAGATAATCAAATTCAATATTCTTTTCTTTGGCAACATTTTTCATGCTTTCAAAGCTGTCATCAGGATACTTTTCTGAGTCATTACTATTGATTCCAACTATGGAAATTTGTTCTTTGAATTTTTGATGAATTTCCTTTATCGCTTCAATTTTGGCCTTTACATATGGGCAGTGATTACACATGAAGATAACTAACAATCCTTTTTGGTTATAATTACTCAACGAATGTGTTTTATCATCAATGCCTTTGAGGATAAAGTCTGGTGCTAGATCACCAGTTTTTAAAGAAACTTGTGATTCTAAGAGGACCATGAGGAATTGATCAGAAATGCAAATAAAATCTTTACCAGAAGAAAGACAACAATTAAAGTCTCAAAATTATTGAGTCAAAAGAGGGCTTGTAGTTCAGACTGGTAGAATACTCGCCTTGCACGCGAGGGGTCCTGGGTTCAAATCCCAGCGAGTCCACCATTTTATATAAAAGGCATTGCCGATCAATTGAAATTTTGTTTATCTGAGATGGATTTAAATACCATTTCTATGGAAAAAATAAACATGGCAGGTTATGAAGCCTCAATAGCAGTTTGGATTCCACTTATTGTAGGACTAGCACCAGGTTTGGTTTACTGGTTTGCAATTACCGGAATGCGAAAAAGAAGATAATCTTCTTACAAACTCTTTTTACTTCTTTTCTAATTTTTCTGTAGTGTAGAATATTGCTTTATCATCAACAGGACCAATAACCATTGTTAACGTCAAATCCGAGTAGTTTATTTTAAAACAATTGTATAGGTAGACATGGAATTCAATCTTATAGCACTTGGTGGAACATTTGATATTATACATGTAGGACATATTGCATTACTTGAGAAGGGATTTTCCGTATCAAAAAAAGTAATTATTGGTCTTACTTCAGATCAGTTTGCAAAACGAAAAGGAAAATACCTAGTAAACGATTTTCAAAAAAGGGGTTCTATGTTAGAATCTGTTATTACAGAAAAATTTCCAAATTCAGAGTTTGAGATTGCAAAATTAGAGAATGATTTTGGTCCAGCTGTAATTGAAGGACGTGTTGAGGCACTTGTGGTAAGTGACGAAACAAGCAATAAAGGAGAATTACTCAATAAGTTAAGAATAGAAAAAAATAATCCTCCAGTTACTATTATTACTGTACCAATGATTTTAGCAAAAGATGGCAATCGTGTATCTACAACACGAATAAGAAATTCTGAGATTGACGCCAAAGGCAACATATGTTAATTGACCAAAAACTTGTCAATGTTTGAGTTAGTGCAATAAAGCAAAAATTTTCAAAAATTCTTCATGACAGTTACATCACAAATAATTAAGAAATTGAGTAATGATATGGCACAAATCCAAAAAGGCCTCCAGCCAGATCAGTTATCTTTTTGGTATAAAAAAATAATTTCTGAGACAAAGGATATGGCTCCTCCTTGGCTTCAAGATAAAATCAAAGTGAAACAGGATCCCATTCTTCCAATGAAATTTAATGTTGATATATCAAAAAGAGCTGTTAGATATCTAATGATATGTATTGACAATAATTTACAACAAATGCCATATACGACTCAACTTTATTTTCTTAAAGTTCAAGAAATAATGAGTCTTGAAATGGATAAGGCTCTAGTCTAACTATTCTTTGAAAATTTCAACTATATCACCATTAGTTATTGTATCTAAAATTCTATGCTCTTTCTCAACTACAGACTGAATAAAATCCGTAAAAGTTTCAACCTGTGTTTTATCTCTAAACATCACGCTATGAGCAGATTTGTCTTTAATTAAAAAAACAACTTCATTGTCAAATACATTCAAAACTTCTGTGATAAACGTTTCATGCCCTTCTTTTACAAAAATCAAACTAGCAAGCTTTTGAGATTCATATTTGTCCTGACAGATAATATTTGTACTGATCAATCTTTCAGTAGATAATCATCGATGTTGTTTCTTGCTTCTTCCCTTTTTTCTTGATGCAAAGACAAAAATTCATTAATTTTTTCAATTAGAATTGCTTTTAATTCTCCAGTTAACATCTTACCAGATTTGTAATCATCATAGATTTTTTTTAGTTTGGAATCATCTTGCTCAAAGAAGATTCTTAAATATTGATAAGAAACATCAATGTCAGGGTTTCCACCAATTCTTCTATGCTCATCTATGTCTGGTTGTCCACCTGAGAATGCATATTTGTTAATCTTCTTCTTAACTACTTCAGGCGAATCTGTAGTATAGATAGTATTTTTTTCATCCGATGCAGACATTTTACCACCAGGACCTGAAAGTGATGGAATCATAATATTATGAATCAGTGCTGGTTTTGTTTTGTTAATTTTGGGAGCAATATCACGTGTAATTCTAAAATGTGGATCCTGATCTACCCCTAAAGGAATGAGTACCTGTTTATCCTCAATAAAACATGGCGCAGATTGTAAAGACGTGTAAAAAATCATTCCCAGATTTGTGTCATTTGTAAATCCAAATACAGCCTTTGTATTTGAGAAATTGATTTTTTTTGCAACTTGTGATGCAATAGGATACAAAGTTTTGATGTTCTTTGTGTTAATAATGATCTTTGTCTTTTCTGGTTTGAATCCTAAAGCAATAAAATCCAGTGCATTTTCCAACGCGAAATTGGTTGTTTGATCAAGCGAAAGATCTTGTTTTGCAAAGAATTTTTCGTCATCAGTTAATTGAAAATACATGTTTACGTTGAATTTATCTTGAAGCCACTTTGCAAATACCCATGGAACCAGATGACCAATATGGGTGTGCCCAGAAGGCCCTCTTCCCGTATACAAAAAGAATTCCTTACCTTTTTCATAATTTTCTAAAATTAGGTTTAGATCTCTATGTGAAAAAAACACACCTCTTCTTAGCATAAAATGATCTTCACCTGTAATTTTCTGAAGTTTTAAAAGAAGATCATTTGAGATTTTTTGTGTTCCAAACTGTTTAATCAGTTTATCATAATCAATATCACCCTCAACATGCCAAGGCGTTACAACAAATTCATCTGATGACATTTAGTTTGACTTAGGTTAAGCTTTAAAAAGTCTTTTTGGCACGTTGTACTGTTGTCTCAAGTTTTACATGATATAGAAAAAAAAATTATTGACTCGTTACAAAAAAAATCTGAGCAAACTCCTGAACATCTTTCTGAATCTACAGAATTATCTATTGATCAAATTAGGCGTGGGATTGAGTGGCTTAGACTAAAGGAATTGGCACAAGTAAACGAATCATCCAAAGTAGCAATTTCACTTGGTCAAAATGGAATTGACGCATTCAAGAATGGTTTACCAGAACGAAAACTAATGGATTTGATAAAAGATGGACCTAAAACTTTTGATTATATTAGGAAAACACTTTCTGGTGCTGGATTCAATGCTGCAATTGCAAATGCCAAAAAGAATGGATGGGTTAAAATCGATAAAAGTGATGCTGGCTCCGAAATTTCAATAAAGGAAAAATCTATAGAGACTCCAGAAGAGAAATTAATCTCATTAATCGGGGAAAAATCAATCCCTGAAGAACAGATTGAAAATAAACTTGCACTCAAATTTTTGTTACAAAGACCAGATTACATAATACAAAATACTGAAAAATCAAAAACAGTTTCATTATCAGAAAAAGCGTTACATATTGATACTAAACTTTCTGATACAGGTGCAATCGATGTTGAGGCAGATGTTATAGCAGTACATGCTGCAAGAACACATCCACTAAAGGATACAATTGACGAAATACGAGAAATTTTTGTAAAACTTGGTTTTTCAGAGATTCATGGCAATTTAGCACAGTCAAGCTTCTGGAATTTTGATGCATTATTTACTCCACAAGATCATCCTGCACGAGAGTTACAAGATACTTTTTACATAGAAGATCTAAAAAGAGAGAAACCTGCAACACCAATACAAATTAAGCAGGTCTCAAAGTCACATTCACAAAATTGGAACTATGATTGGAAACTTTTAGAAGCACAGAAGATGGTTCTAAGGACTCATACAACTTGTGTGACAATAAAACATTTAGCTGATATGAAACCTGATGAGGCAAGAATATTTTCATTAGGTCGTGTTTTCAGAAATGAAAAGCTTAGCTACAAACATCTTGCTGAATTTAATCAAATTGAGGGTGTTGTTATTGGTAGTAATACAACATTAAGAGATTTGATGGGAATTCAAAAAGAATTCTACAAGCAGTTAGGTCTTACTAAAATTAAGTTTTGGCCAACATTTTTTCCTTATACAGAACCATCTTTGCAAACAATGGTTTACAATGAAAAACTTGGAAAGTGGGTTGAGCTATTTGGAATGGGAATATTCAGACCCGAAGTTACTAAACCACTTGGTATTACAAAACCAGTTTTAGCATGGGGTGGTGGTATTGAAAGAATTGCTATGTTAAAGTATAATCTTGATGATGTAAGAGAATTCTATAATAACAATTTAAACTGGTTGAGGACTGTTTGACATGCCAGTTGTAGAACTAAACATTAACAGAATTAAAAAATTAATTTCTGGACAAGTAACAAAGAAAAAAATAATTGAAAATTTACCATTTCTTGGATTAGATATAGAATCACAAGACGGTGATCAGATACGAGTTGAATACAGTCCAAATAGACCAGATTATTCTACTGATTTTGGTATAGCATTAGGATTACAGGGTCTTTTAGGAACTAAGAAAGGAATTTTCAAAACTAATATCAAAAAAGAAGGTAAATATGAAATTAAAGTAAATTCCTCTGTTAGTAAAATTAGACCATTTGTTACTGGAATAGTAGCAAAAAATGGAATAATTGATGATCAAACCATCAAGCAGTTAATGAACATGCAAGAAGATCTTCATCTTGGTATAGGCCGTAAAAGAAAAAAATCCTCAATAGGCCTACATGATTTAGACAAAACATCATTTCCCTTAACATATACAACAACATCACGTGATCATAAGTTTGTACCACTAAACTCTACAGTAGAAAGTACGATTAGTAATATTTTAACTGAAACCGATGTAGGTCAGAACTATGGATGGACTTTAGGTGACTCAAAAAATGTTCCAATAATTATAGACAGAGAAGAAAACACAATATCTTTTCCACCAATTATCAATGCCGCTGTAACAACGGTTACTACAAAAACTAAGAATATTCTTGTTGAAGTAACAAGTATTGATAAAGATGCGGCTGAAGACATGCTTTCAGTTGTTTCCACCATATTGCATGTTGCCGGATTTCAGATTTCTGAACTAAAAATTACAGGCGGAAAAAATTCTACTCCTAAACTAAATTCAAGAATAATTCAATATGAGCCAAAACTTACAGCGCAAATTCTTGGATTAGATATTAGTATTTCAGCAATGATTACCAGTTTAAAAAAATGTAGATTAGACGCAACACAAAATGGCAAAAAAATACAATGTGTAATTCCTAGATATAGGTTTGATATTTTTGGTTCTATGGATATTGTAGAAGAAATTGCGTTAGGATATGGTATTCAAAACCTTGAACCAAAGCTTTCTACATCAGAAACATTAGGTGAAAAGAGTGTTATTACAAAAAAATTAGAATTAATCTCCAAAACTGTAGTGGGATTAGGATTTACCGAAGTACTCAACTCCACCCTTACAAGCGAAAATTCGTTTGTTCTAACAAATCGTGCACAAATGGGATCACTTTCATTATCTGTTCTTGATTCAAAAAGCCAAGAACACACAATTCTACGAGATTTAATTTTACCAGGTCTTATTGAGAATATTTCTAAAAATATACATGAATCATATCCACAAAAAATCTTTGAAACAGGTATTGTCTTTCGAACACCTACAAAATATGAGTCTCAACATTTAGGTGCAGTAATGGCATACAAAGAATCTAATTTTTCTGAGATGAAGGCAATTTTGCAATCAATTCTAAAAACTGGGTTAAAACTTGATATGACAACAGAATTTCCAAATGAGAATTCAAATACTGAGTATGGTACAAGAATTTTTTCTAAAGGAAGGTTTGCAAAAGTCTTAGTTCAGGATATAATAGTTGGTTATGTTGGAGAAATAAATTCTGACGTTTTGGATAACTTTAAGATTAGAACACCCGTAGTGGGATTTGATATTGATTTATCATTAATATTTGAGTAATAAGAAAAAATTTTGCCCAAAAGAGCAAGCATGCAGACGGATTAGGATGATGAGATCGTCGTGATTACAATGATTTCTAATTCACCCAGGCATGCTACATTGTGGGCTACCCCGGTTTCAGAGCAAAAAAGAGGCATAGGCTATTCCAATGATTTTTTGTGAGTCAGAACCGGGGGACATTTTTAAATTTAAAAATAGAAAAATTATTCTAAAATCATGGTAAACTATTGGCTAGCCAAGCAGGAACCAAGTGGTCCACGGGGATATAATATTCTGCAATTGAAAAAAGACAAAAAAACTATGTGGGATGGTGTCCATAACAATCTTGCATTAAAACACATTCGAAATATGAGAAAAAACGATCTAGTTTTTTTCTATCATACAGGTGATGAGCGACAAATTGTTGGGACTATGATTATAACCTCAAACCCTTACCCAAATCCAGAAGAAGATAATGAGAGATTTGTAGTAGTCGATGTTAAATTTAAAAAACTTTTGCATAATCCTGTTTCACTGGATGAAATAAAAAAACAGAAAAAATTCCAAGGTTGGGAGTTATTACGAATTTCTAGGTTATCCGTAATGCCTGTACCAAAACCAATATGGGATTTTATTATAAACATATCAAAAAAATAATCAAATTACAATAGGTTAATTGATATACGATGTATGTTTCTATAATCTATGGCAACGGCATATGTGTTGATAAATTGTGAACTTGGATCAGAAGAAGCAATAATTTCCCAACTGAAAAATCTTGAGGGAGTAATTGAAGTTCATGGTACATTTGGAGCATACGATGTTCTTGCAAAAATTGAATCTGGCACTGTTGAGGCATTACGAGAAACAATTACTTGGAAGATTCGTAAGATTGAAAAGATTAGATCCACTTTAACCCTCATGGGTATAGAGGGCCAAACATAATCAGTTTTTAGTCAAAATGCTCTTACATTTTATTTTTGTAGTTAAAGAAGAAGATCTTCAAGAACGCAAAAAAGAATTTGATTATGTAAAACAAATGGCGAAGTTTTTCCAAAAATGGATAAAAGAGATTTTTTCCGAAGATTTTGATGTACAATGTGATGAGATGATTACTAAACCAAGAAGTATTTTACAAAGATTGGATACACATGATTTGTTAAGGGATCATCGTAATCGAGGTGAAAACATTTACCATTTTTACTTAACGCATTTTCGACCAATATGGACTGATTGTACATGTGAAGGATTCCATTCAGAAAACTTTGGCATGTCATTATGGCATAGACCAAAAGATGGATATGATGAGTTATTTTTAGCTGAAAAAAACTGTATAACTGTATCCCATGAAATATGTCATGAAATGTTAAGGCGATGTAATCACAAACGGTATATTGAAGATGTTCATGACGTTTGGACTAGACATCTTTTTGATAATTTTCCCTTTATGCAATACGATGAAAATTTTCTAGTGACTAATAAAAAACCAAAATTTCTTGCAATCAATACTCAAGATCTGATAGATGGAAACTAAATTTATTTTACTAACACTTTGTTACTGAATAGATTCTATTTTCGAAATTTGCAGTCTTAAATTCTAATTTATCCTCAGGATTTTGTTTACGTGATTTAGATAGTCTTTCTAATTCTACTAGTGCATCGCCTTGAAATCCAACTGATGAACCGTAAACAGCATCAGTCAACTGCGTACCATGAATTCCGTTTTTAACATCATCAGCAATCTCATAAAATAGTGTTAGATACTTTTTGTTAACTGGATTGCCTGTTGGCTTGTTAAACGCAATTGCAATATACATACCGTTACTTTTTACCGCAACTTGTACTTGGTGATTTTTTCCGGATTTACCCGGAATAGATTCATTGACCAAAATTTCACATTTATGATACATACTAGAAACATATGCAAAAAATCTATACTGTGCAAACTTTCCTTTTGGATCTTCCTGGCATTCTACAAAAATAGAGTTCAATAGTTCCAGTGCAGTATCATTCATACTTTGCAATCTATCAGAAATTCTTCCTCTCTCTAAAAGTTCGGAATTTGTATCTTTTGCAACTAGTTTTAGAACAAAATCTGGTAAATTATAATTCTTTAATGCAGTAACAAATGCTCCAGCCTGTGACATACCAAAACTAGGAAATCCTTTGTTAGCCATTAATAGATATCCCTACGCGCTCTAAAATTCTTTTTTACTGTGAAAATCACAAAGCAAATAATCGCATTTCTCTTATAACTGTATTCAAATAATTCCAATTTTTTACCACTGACCGTTTATAAATATTGAAAATTAAAGTAAAATGTTCAAAGATGCAAATTGAAACAACTTCTGAAATGGTAAAATCGGTGTATCAAAAATTAGAAAAAAATATTCCAATTTATAGGAAAACAGTTAACAGGGCATTAACACTTTCAGAAAAAATACTTGCTGGACATCTAGATGGAGAGTATTTGGAAAAAATTCTTGATGGTGATACGAATTATGTTTTTCTTCAGCCTGACAGAGTTGCATTACAAGATGTTACTGGTCAGATGGTAATATTACAATTCATGCAATCTGGAATGAAATCAGTTGCATTACCAACAACAGTACATTGTGATCATCTCATTCAGGCAAGGACCGAAGGTAAATCAGATACAAAATTAGCAATATACGAAAATAACGAAGTTTATAATTTTCTAGAATCGTCTGCAAGTAAATTTGGAGTTGGTTTTTGGAAACCCGGTGCTGGAATTATTCATCAGGTAGTTTTAGAAAACTATGCATTTCCTGGAGGTTTGATGATTGGTACAGATTCACATACTCCTAATGCAGGTGGATTAGGAATGCTAGCAGTTGGTGTTGGTGGAGTTGACGCTGCTGAAACAATGGCTGGTCTTCATTGGGAGTTACTTTATCCAAAAAGAATTGGTGTTTATCTTACAGGTAAGATGAATGGATGGACTTCTGCCAAGGATGTTATTTTGTACGTTGCAGGAGAATTATCAGTTTCTGGAGGCACAAATTCTATCATTGAATATTTTGGTCCTGGTGTAGAATCAATTAGTTGTACTGGAAAAGCAACAATAACTAATATGGGTGCAGAAGTAGGTGCAACATGTTCTGTTTTTCCATATGATAAAAGAATGGAGTTATATCTGAAATCTACAGGACGATATAAAATCGCTGAATTAGCAAATGAGTATAAAGAATCACTTGTACCGGATAAGGAGATTGAAGAAAATCCTGAACTATATTTCGATAAAATAATTAGAATTGAATTATCCGAACTCGAGCCATATGTAGTAGGGCCACATACACCAGATCTAGCAAGACCAATTTCAAAACTAGCCGATGATGTAAAAAACAATGATTATCTCGATGAAATTTCTGTTGCATTAATTGGCAGTTGTACAAATTCTTCCTACGAAGATATGTCAAGAGCATCAGGTCTTGCAGAACAAGCAAAATCAAATGGCATTAAGGCAAAAATTCCATTTCTTGTAACTCCGGGTTCTGAGCAAATTCGTGCTACAATTGAACGTGATGGTCAAATTGATTCATTAAAATCCATAGGTGCCACAGTTCTTGCTAATGCATGTGGACCTTGCATTGGTCAATGGCATAGACCAGAATTAAAACAAGGTCAACAAAATACCATTGTAACTTCATTTAACAGAAACTTTCCAGGAAGAAATGATGGCAAAAGAGAGACTATGAATTTTATTGCTAGTCCCGAGATCGTTACAGCTTTTGCCTTAGGCGGCAGTCTTTCTTTTAACCCAATGGAAGATCATTTAGTTTCTGACAATGGAACAAAATTCAAACTAGAACCACCACAATTAGCTCCTGATGTACCTGAAAATGGATTTTTAATTTCAAACGATGTGTATATTGCACCATCAGAAAATCCTGATTTAATTGAAGTGATGATTGACCCTAATAGTGAAAGGCTACAGAAGTTAGAACCATTTGAAGAGTGGAATGGTCAAGATTTTGAAAATCTAGCAATAATGATAAAAGCAAAGGGGAAATGTACAACTGATCATATTTCACCTGCAGGTCCTTGGTTACGATTACGTGGTCATTTAGATAAACTAAGTGATAATTTGTTACTCGGTGCAGTTAATGCATTCAATGACGAAATTGGAAACGCACGAAATCTACTATCAAAAAATATTGAAAATTGCGCTCATATTGCTAGACAATACAAAAAGGAGAATTTACCTTGGGTAATAATAGGTGATAATAATTATGGAGAAGGAAGCAGTAGAGAACATGCAGCTATGACACCACGATTTTTAGGATGTGTAGCAGTCATCACAAAAGGCTTTGCACGAATACACGAAACAAATCTCAAGAAACAAGGATTACTTGCATTAACCTTTTCAAATCCTATGGACTATGAAAAAATTCTAGAAGACGATAAAATTAGCTTGAAGGGATTATCAAATTTTTCTGAGAAAAAACCAATACACTGTATTATTGCACATATCGATGGAACGTCAGAAGATATACTTCTAAATCATTCCTATAATAATTCTCAAATAGAATGGTTCAAAACTGGATCAGCCATGAATGTTCTAAGCAATAAAAAATATAGTTAATTTTAACGTGGGGCCGATCGGAATCGAACCGACGACCTACGGGTTACTGCAGCTCCAAACTTACATCATCTTTTTGATCAGTAGTTTGAATTAACCTCTGGAGCCCTTAGCGGTGAACTTCGTAGTCACTGTCGCCCTACCAGGCTAGGCTACGACCCCACAAGTAATCAATTATGACCCTTGAATTTTAACTATTACTAAGATTTATTTGCAAATTAGAGGTATTTTCAAACAAATGGTAAAACCAATCCTAATTTTAGGAGGAGCTATACCCATCATTATAGCAATTCTGATTGTTGGTCCACTAGTAATGTATCCTGAAATTCCACACATTGCTGTTGATCCAGATGATATTGTACAGATTGAATTTACAAAACATGAATTAATGAAAGTGTCATTTGGCGTCACTGAAAGATTTGGATCTAAACAAACGGAAATAATCGCTATAGAAAATAATGGTGATATAATATACAGTATTACAAAGGATGGAATACCATTACCTGATAAAAAATCAACAATAAGTCAGGACACTAGAATTAAATTAATCGCAATGATAAAAGAGACAGGATTTCTATCCATTCCATCGAATTCATTTTCTATACGTGATGATATTAATGAATTTGTTAAATTTGGTGTGAAGATAACATACAATGGTCAAGTAAGCCAATTGTATTGGCCTAACCAGAATGCTACAGAACAATTCATACCTCCAATGATTACTATGGTGGAAAGTGAACTAGAAAGTATAATGAATAAGATAAGGGAATAAATATTCAGAGTGTTGTATAGTATTATGATACCACTTTCTGGCGATATTCCACAATCGAAGGGAGTAATTCATGATAATGTTGAATCATTTTCTATATCTAGGGGAACTTCAACACTGAAACGCGGATTTGCTCACATGCTAAAAAATGGTGTTGTAATGGATGTTACAACAGTTGAGCAGGCAGAAATTGCTGAAGAAGCAGGAGCTGTATCTGTTATGGTGTTAGATAAACTACCTTCAGATGTACGAAAGGCTGGAGGAGTAGCAAGAACTGCAAGCATTAGAACAATTCAAGAGATTATGGATCATGTGACAATTCCTGTAATGGCAAAATGTAGAATTGGTCATGTCTATGAAGCACAGGTGCTTGCTGAAACCGATGTAGATATGATTGATGAATCTGAAGTGTTAACTCCTGCAGATGAATATCATCACATTTGGAAATGGGATTATACTACACCATTTGTTAATGGTGCACGTTCCTTGGGTGAAGCATTAAGACGAATTGAAGAAGGAGCAGCAATGATTAGAACAAAGGGTGAACCCGGAACTGGAAATGTCGCAGAGGCAATTACTCATATCAAAAAAGTAAATGATGAACTTCGTACGATAAAAAGTATCTATGATTCAGGTGATAAGCAAGATCTTGTTAGGATGGCAAGAGAACTAAGGGTTTCATATCAACTTGTTGAAGAAACTGCAAAAATTGGGCGTTTACCTGTTGTAAATTTTGCAGCTGGTGGAATAGCAACTCCTGCTGATGCTGCTTATCTAATGTCACTTGGCTGTGATGGTGTTTTTGTTGGTTCTGGAATATTCAAAGCAGAAGATGCTCAAGAACGTGCAAGAGCAGTTGTTCTTGCCACGACTTTCTGGGAAGAACCTGATAAAGTAAAGGAAGCACAAAAAATGATTGATGAACGACAGTCATTACTTGGTCTTGATGTTAAAAATCTTGAATTAAAAATGCAAGAACGCGGTGGTTCAGCATAACTCTGAATATTGGTATTCTTGCAGTGCAAGGAGACGTTACTGAAAATTTTTTATCCACTATGGCATCAATGAATGAATTAGGATTAGATGGAGCAGTAAGTCAAGTAAAAACTGCTGAACAGATATCAAAATTAGATGGTTTAATCATTCCAGGTGGTGAAAGCACTATGATTGGTCAGATGTCATTAGTTAATGGCGCATTAAAGACAATAAAGGAGAAAGTTGAATCTGGCATGCCTGTTTTTGGTATATGTGCTGGCATGATTCTCTTATCAAAGAATTCTAAAGACAGAGTTATTGGCGATATGGATCAGCCATTATTAGACCTACTTGATGTTAAGGTAGAAAGAAACTCCTTTGGCAGGCAAAAAGATTC
>Ga0206679_10002093_pt1 | contig 16147 bp, 14 predicted proteins | sample M110012015metaG_FD_155464 | JGI IMG/M metagenome (GOLD analysis project Ga0206679, IMG submission 155464) | Ammonia-oxidizing marine archaeal communities from Monterey Bay, California, United States - M1 100m 12015 | ecosystem: Environmental > Aquatic > Marine > Intertidal zone | place: USA... | reverse complement strand
TTTGATGTCCCTGTTTTATCATTAAAACCCCTTTTATTTAGCTATGCGCGCATAATTGCTCATTTGTAACAGCCATGTTTCAGAATGTTACAAAGATTGAGTTGAGTGTTCTCCCACAGTCTTTTACCAACATTGTCGATAGGTAAGCGCGGAATGGGGACCATGCAAACGACTGTCAAATCGCCAATTACATTCGTTGGGCGCGGATTGCATTCTGGAAAGTCTGCGCGGTTGACGATCCGTCCTGCGATGGCTGAGCACGGCATTTGGTTCCAACGCACGGATGTTGATGCGCGCGACACGATGGTGCCCGCCCGATGGGATGCGGTGCGTCAATCGCCACTTTGCACAACGCTGGTCAATGATTCAGGTGTAGAGGTCAGCACAGTTGAACACATTATGGCCGCTCTGGCAGGCTGCGGTGTGCACAATGCGCTGGTCGAGATCGATGGCCCGGAAGTGCCCATTTTAGATGGGTCAGCCGTGCCATTCGTGCGCGGTGTAATGCAGCGCGGTTTGCGCCGCTTGCCAGCGCATGTGCGGGCATTTGAAGTATTAAAGACTGTGTCCGTGATGCACGGCGCGGCGAAAGCATCAATATACCCCTCTGACATCATGCGCATCGACTTTCATATCGATTTTTCCGATGCTGCAATTGGGCGCCAGTCCAAGTCTTTGAACATGTCCAACGGCAGCTTTGTTCGCGAGTTGAGCGACAGCCGCACGTTTTGCCGGATGGGCGATGTTGAGAAAATGCAGGCAAGCGGCCTTGCTTTGGGCGGGTCGCCAGGCGTGAACGCGGTGGTATTTGACGGTGATCGGGTGACAAGCCCTGGCGGCCTGCGCCACGCAGACGAACCCGTGCGCCACAAAATGCTGGACGCTCTTGGCGATCTGGCCCTCGCTGGTGCGCCATTAATCGGTCATTATGTGGGCGAGCGGGCGGGGCACGCGCTGACCAACCAGCTTTTGCGAAAACTGTTCGCCACCCCAGGCGCGGTGCACATGATCAAATGCAATGCGTCTACCGCTGCGCGCTTGCCAGGTTATGGCCTCGTTTGGGATGAGATACCAGCCGTTGCCTGAGGCAAGGCAAATTCGTCATTTTCCCCGCAGGATTTAATGTGCTAGAGACAGATCAACAGCCTGAAAATGGGGCGGTGTACGGTATTTTTGGGAGTGGCGAGGCATGATCCGGGGCAAAACCATGATGCGTCTCGCAGTTGTGATGGCTATGGCAGCCGCTCTATCAGCGTGCGGGGGCGGAAGCGGCCGACCAACGTCGGGCGGCTTTTTTAACCAGACTGAAATTCCGCTAGAAAACTTTACTGCCGAACAAATCTTTGGTCGGGGTGAATTCGAGCTAGAAAATGGTAACCTCTCCGAGGCTGCGTTTTACTTTTCCGAGATCGAGCGGCTTTATCCCTATTCTGATTGGGCGCGCCGGGCGCTGATTATGCAAGCCTTTGCCCACCATAGGGACAAGGACTATCCCAATAGCCGGTCAGCGGCGCAGAGATTTATAGATTTCTACCCAGATGATGATGACGCGGCCTATGCCCAGTATTTGCTAGCGCTCAGCTACTATGATCAAATCGACGAAGTTGGTCGCGACCAGGGACTGACATTTGAGGCATTGCAATCTTTGCGCAAAGTGATCGAGCGCTATCCTGACAGTGAGTATTCCAAGTCAGCGATCCTAAAATTCGACCTCGCTTTTGATCATCTTGCCGCCAAGGAGATGGAGGTAGGTCGCTACTACTTGCGCCGTGGGCGCTACACGGCTGCGATCAACCGGTTCCGTGTTGTGGTAGAAGATTTCCAAACGACCAGCCACACGCCCGAGGCGTTGCACCGCTTGGTCGAAAGTTATCTGTCACTAGGGTTGACGGACGAGGCGCAAACCGCGGGCGCTATTTTGGGCTACAACTATCAAGCCACCGAATGGTACGATGACAGCTATAAATTGCTGACGGGGCGCGGGTTTGAACCTCGGGCACGCGGGGATGGCTGGCTGAGACAGATCTATCGCCAGATGATAAAGGGCCGTTGGCTGTAATATTCGGTCTTGGCTTAGGGGCATTTGGTGAACGAACATGCTGCGTGGGCTTGATATTTCGGACATGCTGATCATCGATCGGCTGGAACTTGCATTTCAACCAGGGCTGAACGTTCTGACTGGTGAAACTGGTGCGGGAAAATCGATTCTACTTGACAGTTTAGGTTTTGTCTTGGGATGGCGCGGGCGGGCTGATCTTGTGCGTCAGGGTGCTGCGCAAGGCGAGGTCACAGCTTGGTTTGATCTGGCCAAAGACCATCCCGCGCAGACGATCCTGTCCGAGGCTGGGCTGCCCGGCGGTGACGAGCTGGTGTTGCGCCGGGTAAATACCGCTGATGGGCGCAAGACGGCTTGGGTCAACGACAGGCGTTGCTCGGGTGAGGTGCTGCGCGCGCTCTCAGAGACGCTGGTGGAACTCCATGGCCAGCACGACGATCGTGGCCTGCTGAACCCGCGCGGGCACCGCGATATTCTAGATGTTTTCGGGAGCCTCGACACGTTGCGTGACAAGACGCGAACGGCATGGGCCGCGGTCGGCAAGGCTCGCAAAGTTCTTGCGACAGCTGAGACCACAATGGCCACAATCTGCGCCGAAGAGGACTATTTGCGTCACGCCGTGGCTGAGTTGGATGCGCTGAATCCACAGCCCGGAGAAGAACCAGAACTGGACGCGCGTCGCCGTCTGATGCAGGGGGCCGAGCGAATTTTGGAAGATGTGCAGCGCGCGCATCATGTGTTAGGTCATCAAGGCGCTGAAGGGTCGATCAGTGACGCGGTAAAATGGCTCGATGGGGTGTCTGATAAAGCAGAGGGGCACTTGGATGCGCCATTGTCAGCTTTGAACCGCGCCATGGTCGAACTGGACGAAGCCGCTGAAGGCATTGTCAGCGCGCTCGATAAGCTGCATTTCAATCCGTCGGAACTGGAGGATACCGAAGAACGTCTTTTTGCCATTCGGGGTCTTGCTCGTAAGCATCAGGTGGCGCCTGATGATCTGTCGGACTTTGCCGATGACCTGCGCACAAAGCTTGCAGCTCTGGATGCGGGTGATGCCGATCTTGCGCAGTTGCGCCGCGACCTAGAGGCTGTGCAAGAGGCGTATGACGGCGCTGCCGCGGCCCTGACTAAAGCGCGCACTTCGGCGGCGTCCAAGCTTGATGTTGCCGTGATGGAAGAGCTGGCGCCGCTCAAGATGGAGCGCGCCGTATTCGCAACCCAGATTGCGCAAGACGTGGCAGGTCCCAGCGGCGTGGATGCGGTTTCATTTACTGTTGCCACGAACCCCGGTGCGCCATCAGGTCCGTTGAACAAGATTGCGTCTGGGGGCGAATTGAGCCGCTTTTTGCTTGCGCTGAAAGTGTGCCTGACAAAGGGGCAGTCTGGATTGACCATGATCTTTGACGAGATTGACAGGGGGGTGGGGGGCGCCACTGCTGATGCGGTGGGCAGACGTTTGGTCTCATTGGGTGATGGAGGGCAGGTTCTGGTTGTCACCCATTCTCCTCAAGTGGCGGCTTTGGGTGCGCATCATTGGCGGGTTGAAAAGCAAATCGATCAGGGTATGACGACGTCCACAGTTGTGCCGCTTGATACGGTTGACCGGGTGGACGAGATTGCGCGCATGTTGGCGGGGGATACGATAACTGAACAGGCGCGAAGCGCTGCGCGTGCGCTTCTGCATCTGTGAATTTTTGGGTTTGCTGCTTGCAGCGTTGGGTTGTGGGCTTTTCACTGGGCTGTTCATAGCCTAAGGACGATAAGACACAAAGTTTTTTGGCGACGCGCATCAAATGTCCGCATCCAAGCCCCCGATCCTGAACACGCTGCTCGGTCAGGCAGTAACTGCCTGCAAACCGGTGTGGCAAGTATTGCGCGCCCAAGGTCCTGGGCAAATACAATTCTGGTTCATTGCCCTTGCCGTGGGAATAGCTGCGGGCACTGCGGCGCTCTTTTTTCGCAAGGGGATCGAGGCGCTACAAGCTTGGTTATACGGCACGGTTGATGTCCAGAATTTGCACAGTTTTGCTTCATCTTTGCCGTGGTACCTGATCTTGATAATCCCGATCGTCGGTGGGCTTTTGACCGGCATCATTCTGCACAACTTTACCCGCGACGGGACGGTTCGCAGCGTTGCCGACGTGATCGAAGGTGCGGCCATGCACGAGGGCCGCGTTGGTACGCGCGCGGGTGTTGCTTCGGCATTTGCCAGTTTCATCACGTTATCCTCGGGCGGATCGACCGGGCGAGAAGGGCCAGTGGTGCATATTGCCGCTGTAATCTCGACCAAGGTATCGCGATGGGTCAAGGCGGATGGCATTACGGGGCGTGACTTGCTGGGATGCGCTGTAGCAGCTGCGGTTTCAGCAAGTTTCAATGCACCGATCGCTGGCGCCCTGTTCGCGCTTGAGGTGGTGTTGCGTCACTTTGCGATGCATGCTTTCGCCCCGATTGTGATTGCCAGCGTTGCTGGAACAGTTATCAACCGGTTACAATTTGGTGGGGTGACAGAGTTTATGTTGCCTGAGCCTAACAGGCTGGCGTTTTACCAAGAATTACCAGCGTTTCTGATGTTGGGCCTTGTGTCTGGTCTGGTGGCCGTCGTGCTGATGAAGGCAATTTTTTGGACCGACGATTTGGGTACGGCCTTTCAGAACCGTATGGGCATGCCGCGCTGGCTTCGGCCTGCGATGGCTGGTGCTATGCTGGGTGGCATGGCGATTTTTTACCCGCACATCATTGGCGTTGGCTACGAGACCACGTCGCGGGCCTTAACGGGTCAGTTGGTGTTGAATGACGTCGTCGTTTTTGCAGTACTTAAGACAGCTGCGGTGGCTATAACGATGGCCGGACGTATGGGGGGCGGAGTTTTTTCGCCCTCGTTAATGCTGGGCGCGCTGACGGGGCTTGGCTTTGGTCTGGTGGCGACAGCGCTTTTGCCTGATGTGTCAGGCGCGGTCACGCTCTATGCTTTGGCCGGGATGGGAGCGGTGGCGGCGGCCGTGTTGGGGGCGCCGATTTCAACGACCTTGATTGTCTTTGAGCTTACAGGCGATTGGCAAACCGGGCTGGCTGTTATGGTCGCCGTTTCTATGTCGACTGCTATTGCGTCACGCTTGGTGGATCGCAGTTTCTTTTTGACCCAAATAGAACGGCGCGGTGTGCATTTGGCAGCGGGACCGCAGGCCTATCTTTTGGCGATGTTCCGGATCAGCACTGTGATGCGCAAGCCTGAGCATCCGCACGCGGCTGATGACGCGCGATGTTGGCAAATGATTGGCGACGGGATCTATGTGGATGCTGGGGCAACGCTTGAGGTTGCTTTGCCGATTTTCGACCGTGCAATGGTGCCCTTTATACCTGTGGTGACGTTGACCGGCGAAGGTAATGCACCGCAGTTGCAGGGCGCATTGTTTCATGTGGATGCGCTAAAAGCCTATAATCGAGCGTTGGCCGCTACGGCAGCAGAAGAGCACAGCTGAGGCCGTCTGGTGCTCTGTTTTGCGCACACGCGCAAAAAGCGCCCACCCGCCGACCCTTGCCCAGTTGATCAGATCTGTTCGATTGTGATTTCTGTGCCGAAGCGGAACGCCAGATGATCTTTGATCTGGGCAACGCAATCGTTAGGGTTCTCATAGCTCCACACTGCGTTTTTCAGTGTTTGTGACTTGGTCACTACGGAAAAATAGCTGGCATCGCCCTTGTTGGGACAATGCGTAGAGGTATCCGTGCGGTCGAGGAAGGCCATGGCGATATTGTTCCGAGGAAAGTAGATTACCGGTGGTGCTTCCCCTTCAAACAGTTCAAACGCGTTTGAGCTTTCTCCGAGTACCGCTCCACCGGCGCGAACGCTCCATGTTCCGTGTGCTTTTAGGACCTTAATGTGATCGGCCATGGCTCTACCTCGTTATTATTCGCTTGTCGCTCATGCGAAGATAGCTCGAAACAGATGAATCGCAACTGCGTCCGAAACTACAGTGGGGCAGTCGCCTGTTCTAACCATACGCGCGTATCTGGTGAAACCCGCGGTCCGATCTTGTCCAACGTTTCTGCGTGATAGCTATTCAGCCACAGGCGTGTCGGTTTATCCAGCATATCGCTGATGATCAACCGGCGGTCTATGGGGACAAAAGTAAGAGTGCGCCACCGTAGCATGTTTCGGTGTTCATCGCCGCCTTGGGGGGTGGTGGCCGTCTCGGCGACGATCAGGTTTTCAAGGCGGATACCGAACGCCCCCTCCCGGTAATAGCCGGGTTCATTAGACAGGATCATGCCAGCTTGGATTGGTACCGTGCTGACACGGCTAAGTCGCTGCGGGCCTTCGTGCACTGACAGATATGCGCCCACACCGTGGCCTAGACCATGGTCAAAATCCTGATGCGCGTACCACAAGGGCGCACGGCCGATGGCTTCTATATCACGCCCAGCCAATCCCTTGGGCCAGCGCAGCCGCGACATAGCGATCATGCCCATCAAAACGCGGGTAAAGGCCGCACATGCCTCTTCTGGAGGGTCTCCAATGGCAATGGTTCGGGTAATATCGGTTGTTCCGTCGAGGTACTGCCCCCCGCTGTCCAGTACGATCAGTTGCCCGTCTTGCAGTGGGCTGTCAGTTTCGGTGGTGACCCGGTAATGCATGATTGCACCGTTTGGGCCAGTGCCTGCGATGGTTTCGAAACTTATATCCTGAAGCGCATTGTCGCGACGGCGCAGGGTTTCAAGCTTGGTCACAACCTGTGTTTCTGTCAGGCTTCCTGCAGGTTGGTTATCGAGCCATGCCAGCAGTTCGACAACTGCGGCTCCATCGCGCAAATGCGCCTTGGCGCTGCCGCTAATTTCGGCGGCGTTCTTGCAGGCTTTGGGCTGGGCGCAAGGGTCGTCGCCCCACTGAACCTTGTTATCGATGACGTCTGCTACGCGCACGGGGACTGACGACTTGTCGAGCAGAACTGGGCCGGGCAAACGTTCCAACATGTCTAAAAATGTTACCGGGTCGTGGCAGGTGATTGCAGTCCCTAAATGGTCACGAACCTCGGCCAGTTTCACTTTGTCCATGAACAGATCGACGGTGCCATCCGGGTGCAGGACGGCAAAGCCCTGTGCGATGGGATTACGTGGAATGTCCGCGCCGCGGATGTTCAACAGCCAGCACAGGCTGTCAGGCAATGTGACGACGGCAGATGCTGCACCCATTTGCGTTAGGGACTGACCAAGGCGCGCACATTTATCGATGTGGCTTTCGCCTGCGAATTCAATGGGGTGAACCTTTGCTGGGGCGGCGGCCGGTGGCGGCTGATCTTCCCAGATGCGGTCAACCAGATTATCGGACTGGACCAATGTAATGCCTGTGCCGTACAGCAACGTTTCGGCCTGACTGATTTGGCCGGGTGTGTGTAACCACGCATCAAACCCGACGCGTCCGCCATTGGGCAGCTGTTCGATCAGCCAGTCAGCAAGCGAAACTTCGGGCCATGGCACAGGGGTGTATACGTTTGCTGTTTGCGCCTTGACCTGCGTGCGATAGCGGCCATCAATGAAAAGGCCCGCGACATCGCTTAAAGCAGCACAAAAGCCTGCTGATCCGGTAAAACCGGTCAACCAAGACAAACGCTCGTCACGGGCCGAGACATACTCACCCTGATAAGCATCCGCGCGCGGAACCAAGAAGCCGTCGAGATTTTCTTTGATCAATTGCGCGCGCAGAGCCGCAATACGCGGTGGCCCCTGTTCGGGCCGCGCGGTGACTTCGAAACTCTGAAACATACCGCGTCCCTCTTTTCCTATTTTGAAAACTGTCCCGAAGGAGTGGTTTCAGCCTGTGCGGCGCATCCCCATTATGCGTGCTCGGGCGCGCGGGTCACTGTCGAACAGAGCCGCCAGTTGCTCGGTCATGGCACCGGCCAATTGTTCGACATCCGTTATGGTGACAGCGCGGTCGTAGTATCGGGTCACATCATGCCCGATCCCAATCGCCAGCAGCTCGACCTGTTTCTTGCGCTCGACCATTGCGATCACGTCACGCAGGTGTTTTTCAAGATAGTTGGCCGGGTTTACTGACAGGGTACTGTCATCTACTGGGGCGCCATCAGAGATTACCATGAGGATCTTGCGTGCCTCGGGCCGAGCAGCCATGCGACGATGCGCCCATTCCAGTGCTTCGCCATCGATGTTTTCCTTGAGCAGCCCCTCTTTCATCATAAGGCCAAGGTTCGGTCGCGCTCTGCGCCAGGGCGCATCCGCAGATTTATAGATGATGTGCCGAAGGTCATTCAGACGCCCCGGTTGCGTCGGGCGACCGTCGTTCAGCCACGCTTCGCGGGCCAGCCCACCTTTCCATGCGCGGGTAGTAAAGCCCAGGATCTCGACTTTGACGTTGCACCGTTCAAGGGTGCGGGCCAGCACATCGGCACAAATCGCGGCAATCGAAATGGGACGTCCACGCATCGAGCCGGAATTATCCAGCAAAAGTGTGACGCATGTGTCGCGAAACTCGGTGTCTTTCTCTACCTTGAAGGACAGCGGCGTTGTTGGATTGGCCACGATCCGGGCAAGACGACCGGCATCCAGCGTCCCTTCTTCTAGATCGAACTCCCATGACCGGTTTTGTTGCGCCTGAAGCCTGCGCTGCAACTTGTTGGCCAAGCGGCTTACTGCACCTTTGAGCGGCTCTAGCTGTTGATCCAGATAGGCGCGCAAACGCTCAAGTTCGATTGGTTCTGCAAGATCCTCGGCTTTGATCTCTTCATCGTGGGAATCTAGGTACACGAGGTAATCGGGGTCGGCTTCGCTAACCGGTTGCGGGGCGGGTGGCTCCAGTGGTGCTTCGCCTTCGGGCATCTCGGCTTCTTCACCCAGTTCCTGATCGGCCATGTCATCCATTGAGACCTGAGCTTGGCTGGAATCCTGCTGTTCATCTTGCGATGATTCAGGTGCTGCGTCTTCGTTTTCCTGATCTTGTTCGTCCTGGCCAGTACTGTCTGGATCCTGATCTTCGTCCTGACCTTCTTCGGCTTCGTCTTCCTGATCTTCGTCCAGTTGATCGGGATCATCGCCAAGTTGATCACCATATCCGAGATCGCTGATAATCTGGCGGGCAAAACGGGCAAAGGCCCCCTGATCCTCAAGGATCTCTTGCAGATTCTCGAGTGTTCCGCCGGCCTGATCTTCGATAAACCCGCGCCACAATTCCATTGCATTTTTGGCCCCGGCGGGCAGCTCGCGACCTGTTGCAAGATGGCGGATCATGTAACCGGCTGCGGCAGACAAGGGCACTTCGCTGGCCTGCTTGCACTGGTCATAACCCTTGCGCATGGCATCATACTTGATTTTGACGTCAATGTTGCCCGCGGTGCCGGGCATGTCACGCGCACCCACCGCCTCGCAGCGGGCTGTTTCCATCGCCTCGTATAGCTCACGCGCCATGTCCCCTTGCGGCGAATATCGGGCGTGGGTTTGCCCGTTATGATAGCGCCGGTGCAGGGCCAAGGCGTCTGCCGTGCCACGTGCAAGCATGACCTCATCTCGGGTCATCCGGCGCGATACCTGCGGAAGCCGCATCGCATCACCCGACACGCCTGACGGATCTACGGAATAGCTGACATTCAGCTCCGGATCATTTGCCAGTACTTTGGTGGCCTCGGCGAGGGCCTTTTTGAACGGATCAGCGGGGTTATCAGAAGAGGTGCTCATGGCAGCTTTCGGGTTGCTGGTGGCGCTTGGTTAATCCTTGCAGGTTTCACGCAAGCAATCAAACTGACTGCGCCGCATTGCTCGGCAATTTACCCAAGGCTCACGCTTGCCGCGCTTTCGGGCAACTCCTCGTCAAACAGGCGTTGGTAGAACTCGGCGACTGTCTGGCGTTCTAGCTCGTCGCATTTGTTCAGGAAGGACAGGCGGAATGCATAGCCCACATTGCGGAAAATTTCGGCGTTTTGCGCCCATGCAATGACGGTGCGGGGTGACATGACCGTTGACAGATCGCCATTCATAAAGGCCGTCCGCGTCAGATCGGCCACAGTAACCATCTGTTTGACGGTCTTGCGTCCTTCGGCAGTGTTGTAATGTGGGTTTTTGGACAAAACGATCGCTGTCTCTGCATCGATTGACAGATAATTAAGCGTTGCAACCAGCGACCAACGGTCCATCTGACCTTGGTTGATTTGTTGCGTGCCATGATAGAGGCCGGTGGTGTCGCCCAAGCCCACCGTATTGGCGGTCGCAAAGATCCGGAAATAGGGGTGTGGTTCGATCACTTTGTTTTGGTCGAGCAGGGTCAGCTTGCCGTCCACTTCCAGCACACGCTGGATCACGAACATTACGTCGGCCCGGCCCGCATCGTATTCGTCAAAAACGATTGCTGTTGGCGTGCGCAACGCCCAAGGCAAGATACCTTCTTGAAAGTCAGTAACTTGCTTACCGTCTTTCAGTTTGATCGCATCCTTGCCGATCAGGTCGATCCGGCTGATGTGGCTGTCGAGGTTCACACGCACGGTGGGCCAGTTCAGGCGGGCGGCGACCTGTTCGATATGGGTCGATTTGCCCGTGCCGTGATAGCCTTGGATCATCACCCGGCGGTTATGGGAAAACCCGGCAAGAATTGCCAAGGTCGTATCGGGATCGAACTTGTAGGTGCTGTCAAGTTCGGGCACCCGATCGTTTCGATCTGCGAACCCTTTGACAACCATGTCAGTGTCAATCCCAAAGACCTCGCGTACAGAAATTTCCGCGCTTGGTTTTGCGTTAATATCCATACCGCCGTCTGCCATTTCGCATCTTCCTTTAAATCAGACTACGCCACACTCTGGCGCGCCGTCGGTGGTGCAACATAAACCGGAAAAGGGCAAGGGAAAGTGCAAGCGCCGTTACTAAGTTATATTTCCGTCTGGGGTCGCTTTATTTGTCGCGGAAATTCCGGCTGTCCCTGATCTGGTCCCAAGCCCAGACAACCTCTTGTAGTTGCTCTTCCTGACTTCGATCGCCGCCGTTCATATCTGGGTGCAGCACTTTTATCAGCGCTTTGTATGCCTTTCGAACATCGGCTTTGGTGTCGGGGTCGGCAATGTCCAGAATTTCGAGTGCGCGCTTTTCAGTAGGGGGCAGCTTGCGCCCGCCGCCCGGTTTGTTGCGCCCAGGGTTTTGAGTGCTGTTATTGCCCAGAACTTGGTGGGGGTCTTCGATGCCCAATCGGGCCCAGGCGCGCGCCTCGGGATCGCTCATCGGTTTGGTGGCGCGCTCCCACACTTTATCCTTGGATTGTTGTGCGTTGATCTCGGCCTCTGTTGTGCCATCAAAGAAGTTCCACTTGAGGTTATATTCGCGCACATGCTGTTGGCAGAACCAGAAAAAATCATCCAGAACATCTGGCGCTTTGGGCGCGCGAAATTTGCCTGCTTCCTGGCAACCCTCATGATCGCAGATCCGCGTCGACGTCTCTGACGCCCCAGACATGCCGCGGCGGCCGCGCGGGTTCTTCTTCTTGGCCGACGACACAGACATGTCGAAACCAAAGGGATCTGATTTGCGCATACGAACTGTCCTTTCCGACTCAGGCGATACAGTTTAAACTCTGGTGACGAGGATTGAAGGGGGTGGCGAAAAAAAATGTCAGTCAGGCAGGAGATCGAAGATAAGCTGCGCGTGGCCTTTGACCCGCGCGAGATCACTGTCGTTGATGACAGCGCCAGCCATTCGGGCCACGCTGGTGCACCCGCCACTGGCGAAAGTCATTTTAATGTCATGTTGCGAACCCATGTTTTTAAAGGAAAAAATAGAGTATCACGTCACCGAGCAGTGCACACTGCCTTAGGTCCGGACCTGATCGGTCGAATTCACGCCTTGGCGCTAGATCTAGACATGTGAGCGCGCATTCGCATGCGTTGATCTGTGGCCTGTTCTTTGCGCAATTAAATCTCGCAGGGACACCGTTACGGCTGACCCACCGTTAATTCTCTCGCTTATGTTGCAGAGCCACACGTTATGAAACCTAACCTAGGGTCAGCGCATGGATTCTTAGCGCGCTTTATGCCGATGTTTTTGATTTGGCAGTTGATTTTGTTGCGGCACATAAAATGATGTGTCTCTAGCAGACAATCTGTGTTCTTCTATATCATTGAAAGAATGCCTGAAGAACCAGGCAACGCTTAAAATGTTAAAATTTTGGATTTTCAGGCGCGGTGGTTAAGTCAGGGTTTTCCCGTAACGCCCGACCTTGGTTTGAGCCCGATGCTTGCACCGACCCTATCAGGACGGGGTAGATTTGCGTGCTTTTCGTGTAACTCAGTCACCTTTGCCAGAACATCGGAAGGCATTGGAGCGACACGTGGGCCGGATTGATCTACATGAAGCGTCAGTGCCTCGCCTGTGGCGGCCATCCATCCATCCTGATGCCAGATTTCCTGATAAGAATGAAAGCGTTTAGCATCGAAATCAATCAGCTGAAAGGTAATGGTGACAGGGTCGTTGACATGCAATTCGCGTACATAAGCCACATGAAATTCAGCAATATAGGTCGTGTTGCCTGTGGCAGAATGATAGTCGGGACCAAACCCCATCTGCTCATAAATCTCATCGGCGCATTCGTCGAAGAGTACATTGTAATAAGCCATATTGAGATGGCCGTTATAGTCGATCCATTCAGGACGAACGGTGCGAAGCGACGAGCGGAACGGAGCGGACATGGCAGGCCTTTTTCTATCTGTGCCTTGGTAGACTAGGACAGGGTTCAGGTGATGGAAAGAGGTCATGCGCTGCTCTTGCGTGGATGAACAGGGCACGTGTTGAAGCCACCAAGCCGTGCGTAAACGAAACTGTTAATATCGCGTCGTATGAAACAGTTAAGCAGAAAATTTGAAACAGCCAACTCTGCCAAAGATCAAAGATTTCAGGGCGAAATATGGTGTCAGTTGTTTTCAGCTATGTCGTCAAAGATTGTATCGGCTGCGGCTATCAGCTGTTCAGCTTTTTCGCCACCAATTCGTTCACGGCCTTGGGATTGGCCTTGCCACCAGTGGCTTTCATGACCTGGCCAACGAACCAGCCTGCAAGCTTGGGGTTCTCTTTGGCCTTGGCCACTTGCGCCGGGTTTGCGGCGATAATGTCGTCTACTGCGGCCTCGATTGCGCCTGTGTCGGTCACCTGTTTCATGCCTTCGGTCTCGACGATCTCGGCGGGGTCGCGACCGGTCGTATAGCTGACTTCAAACACATCTTTGGCGATCTTGCCCGAGATATCGCCCTTGGCAATCAAATCGATAATACCACCCAATTGGGCAGGTGTCACAGGCGAAACAGTGATGTCGCGATCATCTTTTTTCAGGCGACCAAAGAGTTCATTGATCACCCAGTTGGCGGCCTGTTTCCCATCGCGACCTGCGGCGACCTCTTCGAAATAGATTGCTGTGTCTGTCTCGGCGGTCAACACGGACGCGTCATAGTCGGTCAGGCTGAAATCTTTAATAAAACGCGATTTCTTGGCATCAGGCAGTTCGGGAAGAGTGGCAGCAATATTGTCGACCCATGCTTGCTCAATCTCGAGGGGCAGCAGATCAGGATCGGGGAAATAGCGGTAGTCATGTGCTTCTGCTTTAGAGCGCATGGACCGGGTTTCACCCTTGTCAGGGTCATAAAGCCGGGTTTCCTGATCAACCTTTCCGCCACTCTCGACGATCGCGATTTGGCGGCGTGCCTCGACCTCGATGGCCTGCTGTATAAAACGCATGGAGTTCATGTTCTTGATCTCGCAGCGGGTACCGAGGTGGCTGAAGTCCTGCGTCGCTTGATATTTCTCATACTGACCGGGCAAGCAGATCGACACGTTGACATCGGCGCGCATTGCCCCTGATTGCATATCGCCATTGCAGGTGCCCAGATAGCGCAGGATTTGACGCAGTTTCGTGAGATAAGCGGCCGCTTCTTCAGGGCCGCGAATGTCAGGGCGTGAGACAATCTCCATCAGTGCTACGCCTGTACGGTTAAGATCAACAAAGGACATGTTGGGATCCATGTCGTGGATTGATTTTCCAGCGTCCTGTTCCATGTGAATCCGCTCGATCCGCACCAGTCGCGCAGTCCCGTTGCCCATTTCCACCAGCACTTCGCCTTCACCCACGATGGGGTGGTAAAGTTGCGAAATCTGGTATCCCTGCGGCAGATCAGGGTAAAAATAGTTCTTGCGGTCAAAAGCAGAGTTCAGGTTGATTTGGGCCTTGAGGCCCAGACCTGTGCGTACCGCCTGTTCGACACAATATTTGTTAATAACAGGCAACATGCCGGGCATTGCGGCATCAACAAAAGCAACGTTCGAGTTTGGCTCGGCCCCGAATGTTGTGGATGCTCCTGAAAACAGTTTGGCATTTGAACTGATCTGCGCGTGGACTTCCATGCCGATCACAAGTTCCCAATCCTGCTTTGCACCCGCGATAATTTTGGGCTTTGGGGTATCTTCGGTCAGGTCAAGCATGTTTTCACCACTGGTTTAGGGCCCGCATGGGGGTTTAGATCAGCCAGCGATAGCCCGCAAGAGGGCGCGGCGCTTGGCCGCCTTGGATTCGCGAGATTCTCGTGTTTGGTAGTATCATGCACGTGACTGAAAGCCCCATCCCGGAAAGTAGTTTACTGTTCAGCTATGTGCAGGTCGGCGGGCATTATACGGACTGCTTTGCATGTGTCACGCGCAAGGATGTTGATCTATGTCAGTATATTAGCGCATTTTATACACAACCACTGTTTCGTTGCGAGCGGCTGGTGTTGCGCTTGTTCGCACGTGTACCATCAAGCGATGCAGACGTAGCGGCGCTTGCCGACGGGCGGGCTGATACATTTGCGGTTTGGCGGGTTGTTAGCCGAACTGATGATGAGCTGCTGATGCAGGACAAAAGTGGGCGAACGATGTCGTGGTTGCAGGTTGCTGAGGGGCAATTACGTTTTGGGTCAGTCGTGGTTCCCGTGCCGGGGCGTGGAGGCAAGCCCACGTTGGGTCCGGTATTCCAGAGTCTTTTGGGTGCGCACCAGTTGTATTCCCGTGCTTTGTTGGCCGGAGCGGTACGCAAGCTTAGGGTTGGATAGACCAGAGCGCGTGTTTTTTAATGCCATCCATGTGGAACGAAAGGTCATCAGCACACCATGGTTTTGGGCACGCGCGTGAAGCCAGCGAAACGTGCCGGCATTCAAGACACTCTAAAGCGAAGCCTGCAGATCTTGGCCAGTATATTAGTGCCTGTCTCTCCATTAGCAAAGTCGCTGGTTTTACGCTTGCGACGCATTATTTGGTTCAATGGATACTCGTAATGGGCCACCGCATGCATTGCGATATTTGCGCAAGACGGGTCGCGCTTGCACGTTGGATTGGCACATGCATGGCCAAAGTGATGTCAGGCCATCCGTGTTTTGGCACCTTTTTCGGTGAATAAAACCTCGTGACCTACGGCGAGTTCGCTGTGAAATAGATTTACAAGAAAACGTCGCGCGTCGGCATGGCCTGAAGCTGCGTAGCGCTTTGGGCAACGCACTTTGAGTGCATTGTCAAAGCCTCGAGCAGCATTAGCCCAGACCATCGGGTGCAGTTCGGTCATGTGATCTATGATCAGCCACTTTGCGGCAGCTGCAATTTGCGCGCGGACATAGTCGGCCTCTCCTTGGCCGGTGGGCATGGCGCCAATGGTACTGGCACAGTACGCGGCAAGCAGGTTCACCGTGTATTGGTCGGGACAGTGGCGGACGATGTCGATCAGACCATCGCAGAAAAGCCTGAGGTCGAGCCGAGCACAGGCCTTTGCGTCAGAAGAGATTGCATCAAACATGGTCCAAGTGTAGCCGCCAGCGCCCCAAATATAGGCTGTCTTCGAGGCGGCGCGACGCGCTTCAATCTCGAGTCGGTCATAGGTTCCGTGCCAGCGCGGCAGCAGATGATTGCCCATTGCGCGCAAAACACGAGCGTTGTGCGGATCAAGTTTAGCCAGGTTTCATAGTTGGCAACAATCTTTTCGACTGCCGCACTCAAACCTGCGTTGAGTGCGCAGCGCGTTGCTGCGAAAAGAGGGATTTTGATGTTGTTTTGATCAAACCCAGCAAGGATATCAGCCGCCCGTTCGAAATG